>OWKD01000022.1_pt1 | contig 74684 bp, 68 predicted proteins | sample 1732981 | NCBI WGS metagenome assembly OWKD01 (sample SAMN05065776, study PRJEB22554) | human gut metagenome | biome: ENVO:2100002; feature: ENVO:00000062; material: ENVO:00002003 | host: Homo sapiens | place: USA
AAGATTTGCTTACCAGCAAGAAAACCTGCCCCGAAGAAAGCATCTATCAGCTTGGAACGCTGGAGAGCCACGCTTCGCCCAAAGAACTTTTTCAAATCGCCACAGAATTTATGGATGAGTTCCATGAGCGTTTCGGCAAACACGTTCACATTCTGGATTGGGCCTTGCATCTGGATGAGGGGACGCCGCACATCCACGAACGCCATGTGTTTGACTGTGAAAACAAGTATGGCGAGATTGCTCCGCAGCAGGAAAAGGCATTGGAAGCACTGTGTTTTGAACTGCCAAAACCAGACAAGCCCCTTGGACGCTACAACAATCGCAAAATCACATTCGATGCAGCCTGCCGCACGATGTTGTTCGAGATTGCCAAACGACACGGTCGGGAACTGGACAAAGTACCAGAATACGGCGGACAGGCTTATCTGGAAAAGCAGGACTACATCCTGAAAAAGCAAAATGAACGGATCGCAGAACAGAAGAAAGAGCTGCAAGAACAAAGTATTCAATATGTCGGATTGCTGGAAGATTGCCGTAACCAGCGAGATGAAAATGCTGAACTATTCAACCAGGCGATAAGGAAATCTGAAGAGATTTCGAAAAACAATGAAAAAATTAAAAGCCAGGAGAACGAATTAGAAGAGCTGTTTTCGCAATGGGTAGATGTAAACGATTTGTTTAATGATGCGGTAAATGGTTCTTATGACCAAGCGGTCCTTGCGGTTTCCGATGTTGGATTAAACAAAGCATTACAGGAAGCTGTAAATGAAATTGATCAACATTTGGAATGGTTAATGGAACCAGAACGAATTGCAGACTTCCGCACCAGAAAATATGCAGAAGAACAAATACTCTGCCTGCGGGAAAATATCATTGGGGCAATCAAGAGCCTTCTTTCAAGAGGAACGCAGTTCTTCTATATCCCAGAGGTGAAAAAAGCGGCCATGGAGCAAATCAAAGAAGATTCCCGCCCGTCTGTTCTACAAAAGCTGCATCAGAGGCAGGAAGAAATCAATCAGCGTGAGCAGACATGCACCAAACCGAAGAAACGCAGTCATGGCATAGAACTGTAAAGGAGGAAAATCTTCAAGAACAACAATTTATTTGAAATCGTAAAGCTGAATATCACCACCCGGCAGGCCGCAGAAGCCTATGGCTTTCGTCCAAACCGCAGCAGCATGATTTGCTGTCCATTCCATGCAGACCGCAATCCCAGCATGAAAGTGGATTTTCGATTTCACTGTTTTGGCTGTGGAGCGGATGGTGATGTAATCGACCTCACCGCAAAACTGTTTCAACTTTCTTTGCGGCAGGCGGCTGAAAAGCTGGCTACAGATTTTGGGCTTTCTGCAACAGGAAATTTTCCACGATTCCTCTGCAAACCCGTGGAAAAGCCACTGAGCCCGAAAGAACAACTTTACAAAATCTTGTGCAGCTATCGTTCTCTGCTAGCAAATTGGCGCATGGCCTATGCACCCAAAAATCCAGAAGCATCCCTGCATCCTTGTTTTGTAGCAAGTCTGCACTATGCAGACCGTGTGCAATATCTGCTGGATATTCTTTTGCAGGGAAGTCCAAATGAAAAGCAACAATTACTCAACGGAAAGGAAGTGACCGTCCTTGGAAAAGCAATCGAACGATGCAAAGAAATCGAAGCAGCAGCATAGCGCACCCGCCCGAAACTGGGTGGGTGATAACGGAAAAATTATTGAACCATTATTCGCAGATTACTTTTTGAGCCTGCACCCCATGCGCTGCTTTCAAGGCAGGCTGTTCACGGTGGATGGCACGGTGGAGGATGAAGCTCCGCTGAAGAAGGAAATCTATGAGCAGATTCGCTATTATGCTACCACCAGCGTAGCACGGCGGATTGAACATATTGTGCAGGCGATTAAGTTGGCCTGTGCATCTGAACCGCCAGAAATTCAGACAGACTGCATCCATGTCCGAAACGGTACATATTTTGCAGACGGGCATTTTACACCTGAAAAAGAATACTGCATGAACCGTCTGCCCATCGCCTATGTGCCAGAAGCACCAGCACCGACACGCTGGCTGCAATTTCTGAATGAGCTGCTATACGAAGACGATATTCCGGCCTTACAAGAATACATTGGCTATTGCCTGCTGCCTGTTACCAAAGCGCAGAAAATGCTGCTGATGGTCGGCAAGGGCGGTGAGGGAAAATCCAGAATCGGGCTGATCCTGCGAGAATTGTTCGGCAGCAGTATGTACACAGGCAGTCTGCAAAAAGTGGAAACCAACCGCTTTGCCCGTGCAGACTTGGAGTACAAGCTGCTTCTGGTGGACGATGACATGAAAACTGAGGCCCTGCCGCAGACCAACAACATTAAAACTCTTGTCACGCTGGAAGATAAAATTGACATTGAGCGCAAAGGACAGCAGAGTGTGCAGGGTACGCTGTATGTTCGGTTTGCCTGCTTCGGAAACGGCAGTTTACACGCGCTCTATGACAAGTCCAACGGTTTCTATCGCCGCCAGCTGTTGCTCACCACTAAGGAAAAGCCCGTTGGCCGGGTGGATGATCCTTTTCTCATTGACAAGATGCGGAACGAAAAAGAAGGTATCCTGCTTTGGGCATTGGAGGGGCTGCATCGGCTGATTCGGAACAACTATCAGTTTACCATCAGCGAACGCACCGCCGCAAATCTGAAAGAAGCGATGGAGCAGGGCAACAATATCCTGGGCTTTCTCAAATCCGAGGGCTATTTTGAAATTCGGCAGGGGGCCAAGTGCAAATCCACGGATTTCTATAAAGTCTATGAACGCTGGTGTTTGGATAACCTGGAAAAGCCGCTGGCCGCATCCACCTTTATCCACCACCTGAAAGACAATCAGAAAAGTCTGGGCATTGTCTATGATGATAAGTGCATCGGCACAAACCGGGGCTTTCACAATGTAGACGTTGACCTGTTTTTACCCGTTGATGTTCCCAGTCCGTGGGATTAAAAAATAGAATCAACTTGAAAAAGCTCTGCTCAGCCTGCTCACAGTGCGCAAAAAGTGCAGGATGAGCAGAGTGAGCAGGCAATTTTGAGCTTACATCAAAAATAAAACATGGAGGTTTTGCCTATGAACAAATCTCGGCCTGTTGCGACCGAAACTGTGAAATCTTTGGATTATACGAAAAATATCTTGCAGACCATTCCGAATAACGATACAATGGAAGTGGTCACTCAAACCAATGCCGTCAAGTCTCCGACTGACAGCCCGAAAGCCACAACACTGGTATACACGGTAGAGGAGATCGCACAGATGCTGTCCATCAGCCTGCGCTCTGCCTACAATCTGTGCAACAGCACTACCGAATTCCGTGTCCTGCGGGTAGGCGGAAGCATCCGCATCCCGAAAGACAGTTTCGATGCGTGGCTCCGGGCAGCTTGAAAAAGGAGATAACGTATGGCATATATCACAAAACGCGGCAGCTCCTATGGTGTCCGCTATACTTACCAAGATGAGCAGGGAAAAAACTGCAACAAATGGGAAAGTTTTTCCACGAAAGAGGAGGCAACAAATCGCAAGAAACAAATCGAACACGAACTTGCAAACGGAACTTTTCTGATTCCGTCCACCATTACCGTCAAAGAATTTTTGATGGAGTGGCTTCCCAAGCAATGCAACAAGCACAAATGGGCACCCTGCACCTATCAATCCAATCTGGGAACGGTCCAGAACCTCATTATTCCGTACATCGGCGATATGCAGATGCAAAAGCTCAAGCCCTACCATCTGGAGGACCTGTATGCTACTCTTGGCAAAACGCCCTGCGGCCAGTATTATGAGGGCAAAAAGCAGGTGCTTTCGGAAAAACAGCAGCAGCGGTTTCTCTCCGGCACGACCATCCACGAGGTACACCGCCTGCTGCGGACAGCGTTCCAATATGCGGTGGAGTGGGGTATCCTCATCAAAAGCCCCGTTCCGGTGGACAGCCCCAAGAAATCGATTCAGGAGCGCGCCATCTGGGATGCGGACGAGATGTTGGCCGCACTTGCCAGCATGGAAGACCCGATCCTGCATCTGGCTGTTCACCTCACACTGGTGGGCGCACTGCGTGAGGGAGAAGTCGCTGGTCTGACCCCGGAAGATCTTGATTTTGAGGGAGCGGACGGCACCGGCACATTCCGCATCAACAAGTGTATGCAGCGCGTCCAGAAGGCATCGCTGGCAAAAACAGGCAAGGACTGCATCCTGCAGGAATTTGAGGATAAGCGTGAGGGCAGTACCACAACGCTGGTGCTCAAAAAGACCAAAACAGCATCTTCCATCCGAACCATTTTCATGACGACAGTGTTGAAAGAGGAATTGAAGCACTGGCTAAGGCGTTTGGAAATGGACGAAGCTGTTGACCCGGAACGCTACCGCAACAGTGGGATGCTCCTGCGCTTGCCCAATGGTCTGGCGGTGGAGCCGATCCTCATCCGCAAGAAGTTCATCAAGTGGCAGGACGAGCACCCGGAGTTCACCCGCATTGTGTTTCACGGTCTGCGGCATTCCAGTGCCACCTATCAACTGATGATCTCCGGCGGCGATGTGAAAGCGGTACAGGGCACAACGGGCCATGCCAGCGCTAATCTTCTGGTTAACACCTATGCACACATCCAGCAGGATTCCCGCAAAAAGCTGGGCAAAAAGTTCGAGGAAGGCTTCTACAAGCCGGGAGCAACACCTGTGCAGGCTGCCCCGGTTGAAGCAGAACCGACCGTCTCCGTGTCGGCACTGTTGGAGCTTCTGAAGGACGCAGACCCCTCTGTAAAAGCGCAGCTCCGCTTGGCTTTGCTGACCTGAATTGCAAAAAATAGCACGAATTGCAGAGTAATTCACAGACTTACTCCATCTGACACGAAAAATGCGGACCGTGCAAAAACCGTGCAGAGACCGTGCAAATGGCGTATAAAAGGAAAATCCCACGAGAAATCTTGCGATTCTTCGTGGGATTTTGGTGCGCTCGAGGGAACTCGAATCCCTGGCCCTCTGATTAAAAGAGCTAACCTTGATGGATTTTTGTGCTCCGAGTTGTTGCGAAACACACGATTTTACGGCATTTTTGCATCACTTCGCCATGTGGCGGCTTCTCATGCATTTTCGAGTTGTCGCATTTTTGTCGCACTTTTTTGCAGAACTATAACTGCTACCTTTTTTCATCAGCCATGATAAACAAGGGTTCAAGATCCATAATTTCGGCTGGATAGAAATTGCACAGTTTAGCTGCAACAGGAAGAGTGATCCCGGGTGGTTCCCCTGCCATATTTCAGGATGTTGCACTCATTGAAATTTCGCCGGAGTGAGTTTGGCGGTGGGTGTGGGGAAAGACGAGAGCTATTGTTTGGTATAGAACTTTTTATATCAAAAAACTATACCGCCTATTTGAGCAGTGCAGCTTTAGAGTAAAAATGTTTCCGTCTCAGGATTTTATTCCAAACCGGATGTGTCTCAATAACCAGATCCGTCCCATATCGATCAGCGTACACACTGCATAAATGATCACAACACATACAACAGCATGAGGCACAACATTGCCAACCGTGTACGCGCCGACATTGTTGCAGACATCCCGCCATAGCCAGCGGCGCATGGTGTCGCTGTTGGCATGGATCATGAGGACACCGAACGTAGATGCTGCGATGGTGTTGATACATTTGCTGTATCCAAGCTTCAGGCTGCGGAAGAACAAAAATAGGCTGCCCCCGGTGGCCAACGCCAGAACCTTATTGGAATCCGACACAAAGAAATAACTGAGCCAAATTCCCTTTTCAGCTAAGCGGCTGAGCCATGCAAGTATCACAACGCTCCACCAAGAAAGTATCAGGCAGACCAAAGCTATCATACCGGTAATTCGACTGCTTTCAAACCACGACTGTGGATACAGGCGAAGGTAGGCTGCAATAATATATAGAATACTGAACCATGTAACGTAGTTAAATGTCACTTCTGCTTTCGCAAATGAAGGTAATACCACATAAACACATAGACACCACATCATCAACAAAAAATGCTCCTGCTGCGTTAATGCATGAATCATTTTATTAAGGAATGGAATCAACAGATAGAACAATAAGAAACAGCTCGTGAAACCGTTGCTTACTGAAAAAAATGGAAACAATACTTGCAAGAGGTCTTTCACCGAAAACGCCTCATACCCAGTCAGGAGAAATACCGCCCAAATTCCGATTGTATAAAAATAGTACTATCCAAGCAACTTACAAAATTTCTGTTTTGTAATATGAGATGTGCACATAAAATATCCAGTAATCAAAACAAAGCAATTGATACCAGTCTTGCCGCCCCAGCCAAATAGGAGCGAAAAGTAGTCTTTCAGTTGTAATTTTGTCTGCGCGTCAATGCACTCGAGCAGGCCTGAGTTCACCACATAATGATGGGCCACAATCACCAGCATGGAAAGAATCCGAAAAAGCTCAAGGTTCGAATCTCTCCCCATCAATTCAGAACGTTTCTCCGTTATATTTAGGTTCATCTTTTTCCCTCACAGTTTCTGTTCCAGAACGATTTTGCAGATGCGGTCGACCTCCTCCAGCGGCAGATCAGCATACAGCGGCAGGGTCAGTACCCGCTTGGCAATCCGCCGGGCCACAGGAGTCTCATCCACATCGTACTTTTTATGGAAGCAGGCAAACGTATTGGTCAGCGGATAGAAGTACTTCCGTGCACCAATGCCATTCTTCGCCAGCGCATCAAACACCTCGTTACGGCTGGAGCCAAACAGTTTTTCATCAAACACAACCGGGAAGTATGCGTAATTCGACTTTACTTCCGGCTGCTCCACATTCAGCTGCAACCCATCCACACCGCTCAGATGCTCCCGATAGCGTTCGACAACTGCCTTGCGCTTTGCAATCTCCTCGTCCACGTGGCGCAAATTGCACAGACCCATCGCTGCGCAGAACTCGTTCATCTTGGCATTGGCACCCACAGCATCCACTTCTTCCGGGCCATGAATACCAAAGTTCTTCAGTTCATACAGCTTACGCCCCAGCTCGGGGTCCTTATAGCAGACTGCACCGCCTTCGATGGTATTGAACACCTTTGTAGCATGAAAGCTGAAGCAGGATGCATCACCAAAGTTTCCGATACCCTGACCCTTATAGGTCTCACCAAAGGTATGAGCTGCATCATACAGTACCTTCAACTCGTACTTGTGTGCCAGCCGCTCGATTTCCTCGATATTGCATACGTTGCCATACACATGCACCGGAACGATAGCGCAAGTACGGTCAGTGATCAACCGTTCCAGCTTGGTCACATCCATCGTATATGTAACCGGATCAATATCACAGAACACTGGCTCTAAACCATTGCGTACAATCGCATGAGTGGTAGACGCAAAGGTAAACGGTGTGGTAATGACCTCTCCCTGCAGATTCATTGCCTGAAGGGAAAGTTCCAATGCCATGTGACCATTGGTCAGCAGCTCCACGTTTTCCACACCCATGTACTGCTGAAGTTCTGCCTGCAGGTTCTTATGCTCCGGGCCCATGTTGGTAAGCCAATGGCTGTCCCAAATAGGGCGGATTTCTTCAATATATTCATCCACACTTGGCATGGATGAGCGGGTCACTAATATTTTGTTATCCATATGTTCTACCCTTAAACAAGCTCTTTAATCAAAAACGTACTATCTCGATCAGATGTATTCTCAAATTGAAACCCATTTCTATCATAGAAATCTCGTGCTTTGGGGTTGTCATTATCAACCTCAAGTCGAATTTTTTTCATTCCAGCCTCGACAGCCTTTTCTATACAATGTTGTAGCAGGATACTTCCGTAGCCAGACTTTTGAAACTGCGAACGAATTCCAATCAATGTAATAAAGGCCGCCTTGTTCTCAGAATCATTGATATACATGGCAGCTACTCCAAGCACTCTATTTTCATCTTTCAATAACACTGTATATGAATGTTCCGCTAGCTTTTGACTATACTGATTCAAATCCACTCTCGATTTCAATGATGAAAATTCCGTGCTAAAACTTTGTATCGCCCTATAAATAGCATCTTTTTCCTTTAGACGTTCAAATTTCATTTTCGAACGCCTCCGCAAAAAAGATTTTTCTGTAATCCATCAACCAAACGGGCAGACACAGGACAGTTTTATTTATACCCCCCCCCCCATTTTTTATATGATTGTACATTTCGTATTTCATATCTTTTAACATTGTTAAATAGTCATACTGGGGGTTATACTCAAGTTCCTCCACCGCAGGTGTAATATCCATAATGTACTGCGGAGCATTTGGTTTGTCTGGGCGCATAATTATTTCAGACTTTTTCCCTGGTGTGCCAAATACATCAATCATCCCTTGAATTTGATCCAATAAAGATGTTCCCACTCCTGTACCAACATTATAGTAACCACTATCGCGGTCCACGAATAATGCCTTATAAAGCATCTGACAGAAATCTTTTACGTAAACCATGTCCTTTACACGGCTTGCATCACCCCAAACTTCAATGGGTTCTCCTGCAATCGCTCTATTAATCAAAAGTCGATAGCCAATTTTTCTTGGTTCTCCATCAGCATAATATGTATCAATAGGAGAGTACAAATAAATTGAAGGAAGGCGGAAAATAAAACTCTTTATCCCATATAATTCATGGTAATTTTTTATCATATCTACTGCAAAGTTTTTTGACATCACATAAATTGTATGGTCTGTATTAAATGCAAATCTTCTCGGAAGATTCACTGTCAATAAAGGATTTTTTTCACTATACTCTTTAATGTCACCAAAACTCTGTGTAAATAAGATTCTATCCGCATTTGCCGAGCGGCAATAATCAAGTATATTAAGTGTTCCCGTTATATTGACATCAATATACCTTTGAGGTTCATATCCCTTCATCCGTGCAGGCATCATACCTGCCAAATCTACTACCGCATCAACACTTTGTGGTAATTTTTCGAACTCATTCTTTTGGGTAATATCAAGTTGCAAATATTCAATTTTATAGAGTTCAAATTTAGTTGTTTTTCTTGTTCCAACTGCGATAACTTCATTTTCCTTAGTAAAACCATTTTCGAATAGATATTTTATAAAATATGTTCCTGTGTCGCCGCTAGCTCCAAATACTATAATCTTCATCAGGAATCCCCCTCCCAATCCTTATTTCTTCACTATCACTCTATAGTAGTTCTGAATATTGTTGGTAATCTCTTGCATTTCCTCAATGGTATCTGCCTTAAATATCATTGTACCTAAAGAATGCGTTGTGTTTTGATAAGCATGTACTACATCTCCAGGAGTACTTGTGCAATATACATTCAAAAGATTTTTTTCTTTGAATTTTTTATCAAACCAGATATTCTCAAAAATTCCATTCTCCGTGCTCAGCAACATATAATTACTCCAGCACCCAACTGTAGGCACCATTTTCAGCGAGGAACAATCTTCTCCCATCGCCGCACGGATTGTATAATCAACCAAATCTACACCCGTTGCATATTTAATTAGCTGCGGAATATAGCTTCCTCCATTTCTGGGTCCAAGCTCCAAAATATACACTGTATCATTTTCATCAACAATTGCTTCGATATTATATGCTGATGTTTTCATATGGAGGGCTTTAATTAACTTTTGTAACTCACTGTCCACCTTTTCTTTTATTTCAGGATCCAAAAGTGATGGCCAAAATTCCCCCAACGCCACATACTCTCGAGTACCATTTCGACCGCTATAAAGCTCATTTCCATAACTAGTAAAGACAAGTTTTCCATCCACGGAAAATCCATCGCCAGAGATCTGATAACCTTTTTTCTTTATAAATTCTTCTACGATAAAGCGACCGCAACGTGAATATGAAAGTGCCTCCTCTACAGCATTTTTCAGCTCAGAACTACTGTAAATTTTAACAACACCCTTACTTCCAGAAGAATCCACCGGTTTCACCATGACGGGGAACTGAAATTGTTCTATATCCTTTGCCGCTTCTTCACAGCTGGTGTAGCCATGTGCCTTTGGACAATTCAAACCATGGTTGTGTAAAAAGTCACGGAACAAATCTTTTTCCGTCAGAATCTTTACCGATTCATATGGATTACCGGGTAGACCCATTTTTTCTGCCACATATGCAGCAGTAGGCGCTGCCGGATCTGATGCATACGCCACAATGCCATCAATCTGAAGTTTTTTTGCCAAGCTCAACACTGCTTCTTTATCTGTTGTGCTGACATTGTAATATTCGTCTGCAAATTTGTGCCCCGGGTTTTCAGGAAGATAGTCACAAGTAACCGTATAGAATCCCAATTCCTTGGCTTTTTTTATACTCGGGATTTGTTGCTGTGAACCTCCAAGAAGGAGTATTTTTTTCTGTTTCATAATTTTCCTTCCCTTAATGAATCTCTTTTACAAATTTTGCAATCCTATCGCACGCTTCAAGCAAAATTTCTTCTTTTAATGTACATGCAATACGGACAAATCCATCATAGGCATCACCATAAGTAATTCCCGGTGCTACTGCTACATGCTGTTGTTTGAGTAACTGGCGTGCAAACGTTATAGAGTCCATCTTTGTATTCTGAATATTAACAAACAGATAAAATGTTGCTACTGGCTCTAAGCAAGAAATATTTTCTATCTTATTAATCGCAGCACTCATGCTTTTACAACGCTTTTCAAATATTCCCGCAATCCATTTGTCATTGGCACAATACTTATATGCAGCAATTCCTGCATATTGAGATGGAAGTGCCGCACATGCTGCGACATTTTCCTGAAGCTTTATCATGCTTGCAATTATGTTATCTGGTCCAATCGCATATCCAATACGATAACCAGTCATTGCAAAACGCTTAGAAAGACTATCTACAACGATTGTCCGTTCTTTCATTCCATTAAACGTCGCAATGCTTCTATAGGGTGAAGACGTATATACAAGTGATTTATACACTTCATCAGATATCACAGCCAAATCATACTGAACTGCTATCGCGGCCAATTCTTGTAGGGTATCTAACCCTAAAATCTGTCCGGTTGGATTACAAGGAGAATTTAGAATCATCGCAACTGTCTTTGATGTGATTGCTTCTTTGATTTGACTTGCACTTACGACAAAGCCAGACTCTTCTGATGTATTTACAATAACCGGAATGCCACCGCAGGAACGAACCATTTGAGCATAGTTAACGTAATAGGGTGCTGGAATAATTACTTCATCCCCTTCATCTATCAAGCAGCGCAGCGAGAGATATAAGGCTTCCATTCCACCCACAGTGACTATAACATTTCTTTCCGGGGCAACTTTAATCTCATATTCCTTTTCAAATTGTTCAGAAATCACCTTTCTAAATTCAACCAATCCAGCATTTGCAGAATATCTGGTTTTGCCCTCACGAATAGCAACACATGCCGCTTCTTTGATTCTATCGTCCGGCTGAATATCTGGGTCTCCCAATGTCAAATCAATTACATCATCATATTCCTGAGCCAAATTAAAGAGTTCTCTCGTCAACGACGGTGTAATGGAATTTACCGCCTGCGAAATTTTCATTAAAACTTCCCCGCTTTCACACTTTTCACCATACTCCACAGATACTCGAATGACTCCAACTGCAGCACAGCCGATGCACCAATATAAATTCCTGCACCAAGCGGCACTTGAATCAGCAACGTAACCGCACTAGATAAGCCCAACAGGCTGATCAGATAAACACAGCACCCCATAATTACAGCTAATATAATACCAGGCATAATATCTTTCAGCTGCTCAAAATAGCTATAATCCAGCAGTTTCCAGTTTGGCCAAGAATTAATAATTTGGCTCAAGAGACTGCTGACCAAAAGGCTGTACGCCATTGCCATAACGCCAAACCACATCGTCGACAATAGCAGTACCATCCCCATGATCTTTTTTACAATTTCCAATTTCAAGAATAAATCGCTGCGCCCCATAGCCTTGATTGCGTTCAGATTAGCGGTATGAATCGGATAAAACATATATGTAATGCAAAAAATCTGCATAAAGGGCACACAAGAGAGCCATTTATCCGTCAAAACCAGCTTAATAACAGGTTCTGCACAAAATGCAAGGCCCATCATCAGCGGAGCCATGATGTAGGTACTGGTTTTAATTGCTCGCCGTGTCATAGCTTTCACTTGGACAGGATCATCCTGTGCGCTGGCCATAGTCGGCAAAAGTACGCTGTCAATTGATGAGTTAATATTGTTGACGACCACATTTGGGAATTTATCTGCCTGATTGTAGTAAGCAAGATCAGCAGAGGAATACATCTTGCCGATAACCAGACTGCGTAAATTGTTGTACACTGTATCCAGCAATGCTGAAGCCAAAAGCTTCCACCCAAAGGTAAGCAATCCCTTCAGCCGCTGCCAAGAAAACTTTTTCTTGGGCCGCCATTTTACTGTCAACCACAGAATCAACGTGTCAATGGTCGTATTAGATAGTTGCTGCACCACAATAGCCCATACACCAAAACCAGCATAAGCCAACCCAATGCCCAGGAATGCAGAGAAAATCGTTCCTCCCAGCGTTGCAAAGAAGAACCGCTTGAACAGCATATTCCGAGACACATAAGACTGTTGGATTCCCTTCACACCAGAGATTACGATGGTCAAGCTGATAACCCGTACCAATGGAGTCAATGTCGCATCATTGTAAAACGCCGCAATAAGCGGTGCTGCCACAAACATAACTCCATATAGCACTAAGCAGACCACAAAGTTGAAATAGAACACCGAAGAAAAATCCAGATCATCGGCATCCTTTTTCTGTATGAGCGCTGTACCTAGACCACTGTCCACGAATACCTGCATGATGGTAGTAAATACTGTGATCAACGCAATGGTTCCATAATCCTCCGGTGCAAGGATACGCGCAAGTACGATAGATACGATAAAGGTTACAAGTTGGGCACCGCAGCGCTCAGCAAAACGCCAAAGGAAATTACTTAAAACAAATTGAGATTTCATTATAATTTTATTATTTTTCTCCAAACAGCTTTCTGCTGTACATTTTTTTTGTAATGAAAGGAATACAGCACGCAACAGCAGCCGTTATCTTTCGTTTCAATGAAAGCTTGTTAAATATTTCACGGTTTTTCATCTTAAAAAGCGTTCTAGTATTCCCTGATAACATTAGACCCATATACATCTGCTGCGATTCCCGTAGAAGACATATATCATGAAATTTTCCTTCTGTGTACCTATCAAATGATTGAAGCGTTTGGGCCATATTTTCTGTTTGTCTGCAAACATTCTTGATTCGGTTGCCTTTTTTTTGCCGTTCCGACCAACTTGTTGGCACACCACGTCGATAGCAAGACATTGCCGCATCAATATAATAAACCGGGCCAAGACTTGCAAAATATAGCATGTACGTTTCATCCCCAACAGCACACACAGTTTTGAATTCCGGCGGGTTTTTCTCATATTCTCGCCACATATCTCCATTGAACAGATACGAACTTGTTTGAAATTGGTAATTTTGACCCATCATCAGGAATTCATCCGGTAAAATTTTTCCTTCCGCACACTCCACTTCTGGGAATGTAATTCCTGTCGGTTGTTCATCCTCTGAAACTTCCACGGTTTTATGTACACAGAAAAAGCAATCCTTATTCTTCTCTAATGCATCAACCTGTCTTTGCAACTTTGATGGATCTGTCCAATAATCATCTCCTTCACAAATTGCAACATATTTTCCCTTTACTGCCGGAAAAAGGATTTTTTCTGTAATATTTACATTTTTTGAGTATTGATTTTCAGTTTGATAAATCCCATGGATGATGTCAGGATATTTTTTTTCATACTCCCTGATAATCTCTGCCGTTTTATCTGGCGATGCATCATCATTGACAATCACTTCATATTTGAAATCTGTTACCTGGCTCACAAAGCCATCTAAGGCCCTTCTAATGTATTTTTCATGGTTATACGCTGTGCAACAAATACTCACCATAATTTGATCATTCATCTTTTGCACCTCCCCATAACGTCATCATTTTATTATTTTCTTGATTTTATTAAAGCACCTGTATAAAGCGATCCAGTTGTTTTTTATTAACTGAAACGAAATGCCTTTTGCAACAAGTTCCGTTCTTAAGTAGTTGTTCTTTTGCCAATTCGGGTATTTTTCTTCAACCCATTCACGTGTTTTTCGGAGCGCCTCTTTATTTCCATCAAAGCTTTCCAGAATACGGATAGAGTTGTAAACCAATATATGCAAAATTGCCAGCCACTCTAGCTCGTCGTGATATTCTGTTTGTATGGGTTCAGTCAGTTGCTGTAGTGCTGCATCAAATGCCCTCACGATGTCAAGCGCTGAATCCTTAGGCGGACTCTGCAATGTACTTCCTGGCCGCCTTACATAATGATATAAACACTCACCAACGGTATATTCTTCCCCAATTGTTGCCAGAATTGCCGTTGCAGATGCAAAATCTTCTCCGATTTTTACTCCCTGTACTAAGTGAATCCCGCACTCACAAAGCGCCCTGCGCTCATAAATCTGCATCCATAACGAATCGCTGTACAACAAACCGGTATTCGCACTCGCTTCACTGTATTCTTTGAGCCAACGATCATGCTTTTCCAGAAGAACTCCATTTGGTGAACGGACATCATAATTAAATGCCAACACTTTCGGATGATATTTTTTCAATAGAGCAATGATTTTATCCAATACAATCGTATCGACATAATCATCCGCATCCATAAAGAAGATATGCTGTCCATCTGAACGTTCAAGGCCATATTCCCGGGCTGAGTTTTGTCCGCCGTTTTCCTTTTTATAATATTGGATATCCAACGGGGAACTGTCAATCAACTTTTGGATTTTAGCGCTGAACTCCGGCTTTGAACCATCATCAACAGCAATGATTTCAACTTCATGTGCATGTGCACACTGTAAGGAAGCAAGGCACCTTGAAAAATATTCTTCGGGTGTATTATAAATTGGTATAATTACAGAAAGCGTTTTCATGTTTTCCTCGTATGTGGTTTTATGCCTCTAAAATATCCGCAATCCGCTCACAGGCATGGCCATCGCCATAGGGATTGCTCGCCTTGCTCATAGCATCATACTCTGCCTTGTCCGACAGCAGACGACTGAATTCCTTGTAAATAGTTTCCTCTTCCGTACCAACCAACTTCAGTGTACCTGCGGCAATGCCTTCCGGGCGCTCGGTGGTGTCACGCATTACGAGAACCGGCTTACCTAGAGAAGGAGCCTCTTCCTGAATGCCACCGGAATCAGTCAGGATCAGATAGCTGCGGCTCAGGAAGTTGTGGAAGTCCAGCACGTCCAGTGGCTCGATGATATGGATACGATCATCGTCACCCAAATACTCCTGCGCAATTTCACGCACAACTGGGTTCATGTGAATGGGATAAATTGCCTTCACGTCCGGATGCTCGTCCATGACCCGGCGGATTGCTTTGAACATGTGCCGCATCGGTTCACCAAGGTTTTCACGGCGGTGTGCTGTAATCATAATCAGACGGCTGTCTTTCGCCCAATCCAGTTCGGGGTGTGTATAATCTGCCCGCACCGTTGTTTTCAGCGCGTCAATTGCAGTGTTGCCTGTGACATAGATGCTGTCCGGGTCTTTACCCTCCTTCAGAAGATTCTGCTTTGACAACTCTGTCGGAGCAAAATTATACTGGCTGATGATGGACACTGCCTGGCGGTTGAACTCTTCCGGGTAGGGGCTGTAAATGTTATAGGTGCGCAGTCCGGCTTCCACATGTCCGACCGGAATCTGCAAGTAGAAGCAGGCCAGCGCTGTCACAAAGGTGGTAGATGTATCACCATGCACCAGTACGACATCCGGCTTTGCTTCTTCCAGAACGGTTTTGATTCGTTCCAGAATATTGACTGTTACATCAAACAGCGTCTGCTTGTCCTTCATGATGGAAAGATCGTAATCCGGTACAACAGAAAACGCTTCCAACACCTGATCCAACATCTGCCGGTGTTGGCCGGTCACGCATACAATCTTTTCAATGTTTTTACGCTTCTTCAGCTCATTGACCAATGGGCACATCTTGATTGCTTCCGGCCGTGTGCCGAAAACCAGCATAACTTTTTTCATAAATGCTCAAGCTCCTCACAAATCTGTTTCATTATTTGCATATTATCTGTAGCCGCATAGAATTTTTGGGCATTTTTTCTGTAAAGCTGCTCATTCTCTAAAATTTTCTTTATCCCACGAACAATATCATCGATGCATGAAAAATCTACGCACGAGGCTGCACACGCAGCACCCACTGTTTCTACAAGTCCAACATTATCCGAAGTCAACATCGGCAGACCAAATTTTGCATACTCATAGATTTTATTCGGCGCACAAAACACATTATTTAAATTTGAAAAGTCATAGTTGGCAATTCCGATATGCGCCGCTTGTGTCACAATCAAATGTTGCGGACTCGGGACATAGCCAAGATATATGGTGTTTTTATAAATACCCTTTGCCTCATCAACAACCTGCTCGTCACCTTTTCCCATAATCCAAAAGACAACATTCTCATCATTGATTTCAGCCAATGCTCTTGCGATATTAGAAAGCGGACGATCTTTCGATATAATTCCCTGATACAAAACAATGCTTTTCTGCTTGCATTCATCCATTATCTTATATATCTCAGGATCAACTTTAGCGTATTCTCCTTGTTTCTTTTCTGACTCTTCTATTTCATATGGCTTGTTGGGCATAACATAGGGTTGCTTTTTCAGATGGTAGCGGCTTTTCATAATAGCCGCTCTATGTTTCTCGCAGCAGATGATAGCTTCCGCCTTGGGCAATATATTCAAAAGCAGATGGTCGATCCATTTTTGATCATCGTACAGTTCCAAAATAGATGCAACAAATCTACGTCCATCCAAAATATTTCCTAACGTCATTACAGATTCACAATTTCCAAACCAAAGAATCTCCGAATCCGGGATATTTCTAATGATTTGTTTTGCTTCTTGACGGTAGTCCAATATTTTTTTGACAGATTGAAATTTTCCATTTATTAAATTATCGGAAGACAATTCGTGATGCCTTATTTCTCTCTTATCAAGCAATTGATTTATAAAATCCGAATTTTTTCCATGATAAACTTCCAACTCTACACCCAAATCATTTAGCAATAGAATCTGAGCCAGACAAGGCGGGTAAAATTGAAATCCTTTTTTTAAAAAATAAAATATCCTCATAACACACTTCTCCATCTAGTACGGCTATATTACTGCCAAAAGAAACGGTATGGTGTAATTCCCTGTGCTCCTCGTAAGACCAAAAGTAATTGATACAGGCTGATTCCTAAGTAGGAAATGACTTTCGACACTTTCCTATTATCTGGTTGAAGCGACTCAATTATATTTGGTAACAGGATAATCAACGGCATTGTAAAATAATATGTCAACCGGTTAACAATTTGAATTCTTACAGAAATAAAATAGAGAACAACCCCGACGCCAAGCATTGTCAGATACAGACGATTTGCATCGCTCATTTCACTCTTTATCAAAAGTAAAAACAGGAAAATCATCATAAAAAGAATCGGATGGAAAAGATTTCCGGCTCCTGCGAAACCGCTATCCAAATATTCTGCGTACGATTTCATCAAAAGCAGCCCGACTGAAATAATTTCAGGACCCGCAAGAACGCCAATTCCTGATAAGGCTATAATCAGTATCGCCCAATTTTTATTCACTCGAATTTTCAACTTCTTTACCAGCCAAAATGCCAGAATAATCAAAGCACTTTTATGTAATGATGCAGACAAAATGGTAAAAATCAAAAATTGTTTATCTTTTCCACACTGTAAGTAATGCACTGCCACCAACGCAATGCTCATCGCTGCCGCCTGACGCATCCCATTAAAGGCCCAATAGTAATACATAAAACCCACATAAATAATAATCGAAAAGAATGCATTATCTGATTCTTTCCGTATTACCCAAAAAACTGACCATACCGTAATTGTTGCATACATAGTCAGCATTACTGTATACGAATGGAAAAGATGAGCAGCAAGCCACAATAGAACTTGATTTCCGATTTCAAGATAGGTAATATTTGCGCCTTCTTCAACATAAGAAAAAAGTGTCACATATGTCTCTGTGTCAATTCCCACTGAATTACTACGAAAACCCAACAGCAGAATAAGTTGCAAACTAACGATCATTAGTAGAGATCTATTTTTCTTTTTGAATTCCGAAGAAAGAAGTATGCCTTCCGCAAAAATTATCAGAAAGTTCAGATTTGTTATTTCGAGCACGATATCAGCCTGCCTTTTTCAAAAAATACACTCCCATACCAACAATACCTTTCTGCTTATCGGCATCTTCCATTTCATTAACTCCCAAAATGCTCCTCTTACTTCTCTCTTTAGTTTTCTCTTCGTTTCAACCATGAAAGGATCATGATGATCATACCCATTTAAACTCATTTGTGTCAGAAGGGTAAACCTTGCACGTTTGCAGTTTATCTCACAGGCATAACTATATCCCGGTGTAAACTGCTCTACCTGTTTTTGAACAATATCCCAAACATCTAATAAATCCAGTTTCTTTTTACTAAAACCGCTATTTGTTACGCCCTCTACGTTCTTGAAGTAAAAGTAAACAGGTTTGCTCGTATAAACAGCGCCTTCACACTTTCTCGCAAGGTAGTAGCAAGCCTCAACATCTTCGTTCATTTTTCCTTCAATAAAGTGATAATCTTCCAGAATATCTCGCCTTATAAGTGTTGCACATACACTATGTGTATCCGGTTCACCGTTCACACGAAAGAACCTATCTAGTAGATTCTCCCGAGACAGCATGTAAATGTTTTCATTTAATGCAGCATTTCTATCTATATTTTCCTCAACCACCTGAATTCTGCCAATTGCCATCGAAACACCATATTCGTTTACCATTCTATAAAGTGTCTCTAATGCTTTGTTATCAATCCAGTCATCACTATCAGAAAAAAACACCCATTTCCCTTTTGCGATTGCAAGACCGGCATTTCTTGCAGAACTTGCACCCCCATTTTTTTTTTTGTGAATCACATGCACACGGCTATCCTTCTCCGCCCATTTATCGCACAGAATTGGACTGCCATCTGGAGAGCCATCGTCCACCAATATCAATTCAAAATCCGGATATGTTTGTTCTAAGATAGATTTCACACATCTATCCAAATATTGTTCTGCTTTATAAACCGGAACTATAACGCTGATTTCTGGCATATGTTTCCTTTCTTTACTTCCTCAACACTTTCTCAAACATAAACTTCCTTAACCAGTTCGGAGCCAACGCAGACCCACTACGAATCACACAGCTCTTTATGTACTGCCATTCTCCAATAAAGTCTTGTTCTTTCATGAATTTAAACAGCCTTGCCTGCGTCTTGGTATACTTCCAACCAGCACGCCGTTTATACATATCCGAGCCAGCTCTCATGTGGAGTAGCGGCTCCTGAATGTTGTACCCATGATATCCGGCCATTAGCATCCGGAGCCAAAGGTAATAGTCCTCCAGCAAATAGAAGTCCTGATAAGAACCAACAGCTTCAACTGCGGATTTCTTATACATCACGCAGGGGTGATTAAACGGATTACGCTTCTTTGCAAACTCTACGATTTCTGCATTCGTCTCCGGCGGCACGCGCTTCGCATCGACGGTATTCGGATCAGTAGTAAACTCCTCTACAATACCAGAGCATATGCTCACTTCCGGATGCTCGTCAAACACGGCAAGCTGCTTCTCACAGCGATCCGGATACGCAATATCATCGCTATCCATCCGAGCAATCAGCTCGTTTTTACAGTGCTTGATGCCTTCATTGAGTGCATTGCCAAGTCCGGCGTTCTTTGCGAGACAAACAACGTTCAACATTGTACCCATCTCCTGTTGCTTTGCAGCAATCACCTTGTCTAGCGCATCATTCAGTGGTCCGTCACACACCAGTATGAAATCATCAGTTGGGAACGTCTGTGCTTGAATGCTCTCAATTGCTTGCTTCAAATACTCTGGTTTTTCTCTGTGATAAACTGACATCAATACAGAATACTTGGAAGCCATCATGCAGCCTCCAGTTGTTCTTCATGCAGTTGCTCAGGGAAGATCAGAATATCAAACGAAGCAATATAAATTACCTCATTCCATACCCCCCCCCCCGGATATTTTCAGGTTTGTGTACTTAATCACATTTTTTATCATGTACCAGCCCTCATAATAAGCGGCCTCTATCGGGTTCAATCCGACATACCGATATGTATTCCAATTCATCTTTGCAGCCTTGAACTTGTTGCCCGACTTCGATGACTTTGCAATTCTATAAATGAGCAACCGCTCATCCACACCATAGGCTTTCTTTCCTTCTTTCAGGATGCTGAGCCAAATTGCGAAGTCCTCGTGCATCCCATCACCGATTGCATAGTGCTTTGCATATAGCTCTTTACGCACCAGCGCCGAGGAATTGGACAGCACATTCTGCTTCAGCAATTGACGATACGTGACCTCCGCAGGAGCATGAAGATACCAGTCAATTGGCTGCCCATCCGAATCCATAAAAGCAGAACCTGTAAAAAGGAGGTCAGCATTGGTTCTTCTCTGAAGGTCAATCTGCTTTTCCAGTTTTTTCGGTGCCCATGCGTCATCGCTGTCAAGAATCGCGATCCATGAACCTTTCGCTTCTTCCAGTCCATGCTTGCGCGTATAGGACACACCGCTGTTCTTTACATTAGAGATAAGACGGACACGACTATCCTTGGCCGCAATACTTTTGACCAGCTCTGCCGTTCTGTCTGTTGAGCAGTCATTGACCACAAGAAGCTCAAAATTCGTGTAGGTCTGGCTCAAGACTGAGTTAATCGCCTGCTCTATTGTTTTTTCAGTATTGTACGCTGCCATAATGATACTGATCAGCCCAAAATCCTCCTGCATCATTCTTCCGTCTCCTGTCCCATTGCCGTAGTTGCACCTTCTGCCACACCTTCCGTGCTCTCCGGCATGAACAAAATCTTCACCGTTGCCAGCATGATCTTCAAATCTTCCACAATGCTGGGGTGCGCAATGTACATCAGATCCATCTGCAGCTTATCATACGGTGTCGTGTTATATTTTCCGTACACCTGTGCATAGCCGGTTAGACCCGCCTTGGCCTGCAGCCGCAGAGCAAACTCCGGCATTTCTTCGCAGTACTGGGCTGCGATTTCAGGCCGCTCCGGGCGGGGGCCGACGATGGACAAGTCACCCTTGAGGATATTCAGCAACTGAGGAAGTTCATCCAAACGGCAAGCGCGGATGATGTGTCCCACCTTCGTGATGCGGTCATCTTTATCACCGGTGGAAAGACGCGCCACACCATCTTTTTCGGCATCCACACGCATCGAGCGGAACTTCAGAATCTCAAACTGCTTACCATCTTTGGTCAGACGAACCTGCTTATAGAACGCAGGGCCGCCATCCGACTTGACTGCAATGGCTGTAATCAGGAGGAGCGGGCTGAGAATGATCAGCGCAATCAGAGAGATCACAATATCCATTGCCCGTTTCACAAACAGGTATTCCGGGCTTGCCATATACCGGCCCACCCGCAGAACCGGCAGATGGAACATGTGCATCGGCTGTGAACCGCTCATGATCACATCGCCCACCCGGGGAATCACAAACACGTTGATGCCCTGACCAACGCAGTATTTCAGGATGATATTCCGCTCATGGCTGTGAACACCGCTGATGAACACGGTCTTCATGCCGTCCAACAGGCTCAAATCAGAAAGGCACTCTTCTACATTCAAAGTCATCCGGACATCATACTTTTTCGAAAGGCCGTATTCATTGATGAGCTTTTCCAGACCATGCCGGACATCGTAGACCACTGCGGTGGGTTGAGGCGGAAAAGTCCGGAAATACCAGGTATGGGCGCATCTTGCCCACAGGGTTGCCATCACGACCTGTCCTGCAATCGCCGCGATGCCCGGCAGAATATTGCAGAGCCGTCGAGACATCAGGCAGATCACGATATACAGGATGCCGTCTGTCGCCATTGCCGCCAGCACTTGCCCATAAATCAACTCCGAAATGCGCTGCAACGACATCCAGAATGCATCGTAGACTTTCCCCAGCAGGAAGAACAACACCGCAAACAGACCGATCATGGCCCAGTTGCCCTTCCAGCCAAATTTGGCGTATACCTGATACGAATAGTAGCCGTACCAGCAGGCCGCGAATGGGATTGTGATCATCGCCAAGTCGATGAGCTTCACGATCTTTAGCATCAAGTCATGCTGAAATTTTGACATAATACCCCAATAACTCCTTCAATTGTTTTCTTTGGTTCTCATCAGCCTTCCTGATGCTGCCATGAATCAAGTTTTTTCCACTGTATTTCAACAGCATCCAACAAAGCCTCATACTCCTCCTGTCGCAATCAAGAGGTATCCTCCATTTGAATCATGGAAGATACCTCATATTTTTCACCTTGTACCAATTCTCGCCTTATTTTATCATGAATTTACCAGCACTTCAATAGAAATACCTTGTATCATTCCAAAATGACGGCGAAAAAACAACATTCCAATGCGTTTTCATCCGATTTTAGACAAGAAATGCAATTTATGGAAATTACGAAAACATTTCTTTGATCACAAGGGGTCAGACAAGGGTCAAGCAAAGGGAGGCATTCAAATGGCAAAACGAGGAGAAAACATCCATAAGCGAAAGGACGGCCGCTGGGAGGGACGTTATATCAAAGGACGCACTACCGATGGAAAACCGATCTGGGGCTATCTGTATGGATACGCCTACGGGAAAGTTAAAGACGAACTGATGAAGCGAAAAGTCCTGTCCGGATTCTATCAGCTTTCCGGAAAATCAATGCGCTTTTCAGCACTTGCAGAATTGTGGCTCTCGTCCTTCGCACAAAGCATCAAAGAGTCCACCTATGCACATTATCAGTATACGCTGCACAAATATCTTCTTCCTGTTTTGGGCAGTCTGCCGGTATCGAGTATGACAGATTCTTTGCTGGAACGTCTTTTTCTTCAAATTCTATCGCCCTCAGACCGGAGTCACAAGCCACTTGGCGCATCCTCGGCACAGGAATGTCTTGGGATGCTGCGGCGAATCTGCAAATACGCTGCACATCTACACCTCATGCCGCCCATCGAGATATGCGTCAAACTGCCACACACACAGAAACCAGAACCACAACCCTTGACCCGGACAGAACAGGATTCTCTCAGGGAATTTCTTTTATCAGAACCAACCACCCGTAAAATCGGGATGCTTCTGCAAATGGAACTTGGATTGCGAATCGGGGAGGTCTGCGGCCTGCAGTGGGGGGATTTTGATGAAGGCACAGTAACGATCCGGTGCACCGTCTGCCGAATCTGTTGTGGAAATGGTCATACAAAAGTTGTGATTCAGACACCCAAAACACAGCATTCTAACCGTGAACTTCCGCTTCCGAAGCCGTTGCTGAAAACTCTACGCAAGTTGCACAGAAAATACAGCGATACCACATGGTTTCTCTCCGGGAACGAGGAACGGCCTGTAGAACCACGCTGTTACCGCAAGAGTATCCAATGCTACCTGAAGCAGGCCAAGATCCGGAAAATCCACCCACATGTTCTGCGTCATACGTTTGCTATGACCTGCCTGCAGGCTGGATGTGATATCAAAACCTTGAGCGAGCTGTTAGGCCACTCCAATGCAACGATCACACTGCAGCGATATGTTCACTCTGACTTAGGCCGTAAGAGACAGGAGTTGGAGCGCATCACACGCTGGCTTCATAAAGGGTCAGACAGGAGTCGCCCGCTAAAGCAAACCGCATAGTTGCAGGAAAAATCAGGCCATTCTCTCAACGATTCAAATGGAGGATCCCACTTTTAGTATGACCTGTTTTGTTTTCCAGATGCATATTTTATCCCGGACTGGGGAGAACAAATAACTCTTCCTTTCAGCCAGAATGACCCCCAGCTCCAGATTTTTAACCACCACCACCCCACTTCTGACTGCCTCTGACTTCCGCCAAACAAAAAAGCCAGCGTATCATACGCAAATCGTACAATACACTGGCCATTCCGGTTATTCTCTTATCCGGCTTTCTGCGTGAGCCACTTTTCCACTGTCTCCATGCTGAAGCCAATCGCTCTTGCAATCTGCTCTATCGTCAGACCCTGCTCGTAGAGGTTCTTCGCCGTCATCTGAGCCTGTTCTTCCCGCCCCTCTGCATGACCTTCTGCATAGCTTTCATCTCTCAGGTCTTCCATCACTTTACACATTTCGCTCACTCCCTTCGGATTTTCCTTCAGATACCGGGTCTTTTCGGCAAGGATCTCAAAATTCATATCATCGTCACTGATACAGTTGAAGTCGTGCATCAGCTTGCCAATGTCAGAGTCATCACGATATTCACCGTTTACATACAGGACTAAACCGGAATGTCCTACTCCATCCGCAGATGCCGCCACACCGCAGAACGACATTACATGATATTCAAAATAAGATGTTCAGATACTTTTCTGCTTCTGTGCGGATAATCTGCAAATCATCTTCATATCCCATGACTTTGCAAATGTAAAAAGCTTCACGATATCGTTCGACACTCTCCTCCTTTTTTCCAAGAAAGAAGTCGCATTCAGCTTCGATTTCCAAACACGAGTGAAGCACCTGATAATGTCCATATTTTATACATGCTTCTTTTCCGCATCTTGCCACCTTTGCGCCTTCCTCATACTTTTGCGACAAATCCAACGATCTAGCAAAATTATACAAAACCAAGGGAAGCATCCTGTTTGAAGTAACCGTTTCCGGAAGATGCCTTCTTATATATTGAAGCAGTCGATAGAAAATATCGGCTGCTTTTTCATTGTCACCGCTCAAAGAATACGCATTTCCAATTTGATTGACCAGTTTCATTTCATCCAATGTAAAGAGAAAGTCTTCAATTTTGTCCAGTTGAAAATCCGGTATGGTCATCCGAATGGCTTGCAACAACATTTGAATCCGCTCGTCATTTGAATATCTTTTATCCAATCCTCCCAAAAGGACTTTCGATCGAAGAATAAACTGTTGTGTGATTTGATCATCCGACTTTGCAATTTTCTCAAGCCGACTTATTTTGTCAAAGCCTTCCTCAACGCACTTTAGCGCATTACAGGAAACAATTTCCTTCTTGAGTGCTTCTATTTCCAGTTCTTCCGGTGTTACCAGCGCATAATATCGGTCATCCGGCAGACCAAGGCGCTGCAGAATCGCATTGATTCGGTTTCGGCTGGGGGTCTGTTTTCCGTTTTCAAATCTGGACAATGTAACGGATTCACAAATGCCTGCACAGACCTGCTCCTGTGTCAACCCGAGATCCAAACGCCGTTGGCGGATATACTCACCCAATTTGTAATTCTGCATTTAGCAACTCCCTCCAAACTTTAGTATTGCCATAATTGTAATATACTAGGTTTTGTACATGTGTGCAAGCGTCTCTTGTGCAAACCTGTCGTCCCATGTAATTTTTTATTACACCAGACGATATGGTCAATTGAAATCTTTTGTGATAAAATACAGAAACAGCAGATGAAATGCATTCTAAGCTCTTTGACATACGCATGGAGGAAACAATGATACACTATCTGAAAAAGCAATGGAGGCTCAGTACCCTCACCTGCTTGTTTGCCATCATCGCCTATGGTGCTCAGGCTCTGATTCAGCTTGCCTTGATGAAGATTTTTGATGCCGTGGTATTGCTGGATCTGCGGAGTACTATCTTTTGGACGGCAGTTGATCTGACCTGCTGGGGAGGCTATTTTCTTTTTACTGCTTTACAGGAGCATTGTCAGGCCAAAACAATTCGCGCTTTGAACAATACGGTGCGAGATGGGCTGTATCACTCCTTCCTGCGCAAGAGCCATACCGATTTTCATCAGTCCGACACCGGAGAATATCTCGCCCGGCTGACCAATGATATGAAGCAATTAGAACAGCTTGCGTGGATTCCCTTCTTCGGCTGTGTAGGCAGAATTGCGCAGATCGTGTTCAGCATTTTGGGACTTGCCTTTTTGCATTGGTCGCTGGTTGTTTTTTCCGTGATCACAGCAGTTGTCCTTTGGCTCTCCCCAAAACTGTTCCAGAAGAAGTTGGAACTACTGGGGCAAAGCTGCGGTGTGCAGCAGACTGCCGCCATCAACCATTTGAAAGACCTTCTGACAGGCTTTGACGTACTCCAGTTTTTTGGCAGAGGAAATCTCTTTCTCCAGCAGGGAAATAGAATCAGCGATGACATCGAAAAGCCCAGTTGCCAGCTGAGCTATGAAAAATCTCGCATGGAGGCGTTGATTGGCTTTATCAACGTCGCACTTCAGCTCGGTTCGCTTGTGCTGATTGCTGTGCTGACCAGCATGGGGCTTGTCACCACAGGCACACTTGCAGGTGGTGTCAATCTGATCGGAGGCGTGGCAAACGGCTTTAACAGTTTGGCCGGTTTGCGTCTCTCCCTTTCAGCCAGCAAGCCCTACTTTTGCAAGCTGCCAACGGTCGATACTGATTCCAAATCGGAAGAGATTGCTCCTATGTCACCGCTGAAAGCCTCCATTACGGTAGATAGAGTTTCTTTCTGCTATGATGAGAAAAAGCCCATCCTGAAAGATGCCTCCTTCCGCTTTGAAAAGGGCAAAAAGTATGCCCTGACAGGCCCCTCCGGCTGCGGAAAATCCACTCTGCTCAAGCTGCTTTTGGGCTGGCTGCCGGACTACACCGGTACGATTTCGTTTGACGATGTGGACATTCACACCGTTACACCCGCTCAGCTCCAGCAACAGATGAGTTACATTGAGCAGAATGTGTTCCTGTTCAATACTACGATTCGGGAGAACATCACACTGGGTGAAGATTTCTCGGAAGAGCAGCTGCATGCGGCCATTCAGGGCAGTGCCCTTGCCGCAGATTTGGCCGCCATGCCCGATGGCCTTGACACCGTTGTAGGTGAGAATGGCAGTAATCTTTCCGGCGGTCAGAAGCAGCGTGTCGCCATTGCCCGTGCCCTGATTCACAATCGCTCCATCCTGCTGGTGGACGAGGGCACCAGTGCGCTGGATCAGAAAAACGCCGACCTTGTGGAAAAGAGCCTGCTTACCAATCCCGACCTGACACTGATCCTCATCAGTCACCACCTGTCGGCGGAGCGCCGTGCGCAGTTCGACCGTGTGTATGAGCTGACACCTGTAACGCAATGATCGCCCGGTAATTTCCCCTCAAATCGCAAATATGCCCTGCATACCGATCAATGCCGGTGTGTGGGGCCTTTTGCAGTGAAACCGAGACACTCCACAAGGCTGCTCATATCCTGACCACCAAGGACAAGCCTGCCGATTGCACGGACGACCCCTTCCTTGTGGAGAAGATGTGTGCCGAGTTGGAGGGCCGATGCATAGTAGTTCAGCGTTGTCGATGTCTGTGCATGTCCAAGCCGCCCGGAGACCGTTGTGATCGGTACATGTGCCGCAATCAGGATGCTTGCATTCGAATGGCAGAGGCTATGAAAGTTCACGTCCGGAAGATCGTGTGCTTCCAGAAACTTCGGGAACCAGGACGAGATGATATCCGGGTCCATCGGCTCTCCATTCCATTTCGTGAATAGCATATCATTATCCACCACTTTGCCATTTTCCAGTGTGACCTTACGCACCCACGCTGAACCGATCCGGAATCTCTCCGCTTTCTGGTATCGCCGGTACTCCTGCAGCAGTTCCACGCAATCCGCTCCAATGCGCAGGCATCTCTTGCCTCGTCTGGTTTTCGGTGTGTTGAACACAAGGCCTATCCCGGGGATTGCTGGACCGTCCGCTTGATGGAGAGCGTCCCCTTCTCAAAGTCAATGTCAGACCAGCGCAGGGCGCAGATCTCACCCCGCCGGGCACCAAGCAGCAAGGCCAGCTGAGTGATCACGCTGTACTGCGGCGGTGCATCCGAGAGAGCATCCAGCAGCGTTGGAATCTCTTCCTCCGTCAGTACCCGAATGTCGATTTCCTCGGCTTTGGGATGTTCTGCACGGGAGCACGGGTTCTCGTTGATCAATCCCCACTGGACACCTTTCTTAAAGATGCTGGAGAGCATGGCCTGGTATCGAATGACGCTGTTGTTGTTCAGCTTCCCGTCCTTTTTGGTATGCTCCACAAACGCCTTTGAGAAGGCCAGCCCAACTGCGCCAGACTACAAAGCTGTCCTCACGTTTCGGCGGCTGAATCAGTGCACAAAGTTCTTCCTGCGTGTAAACGTCCTTGATGGTTTCTTGTGCCTTTACCATCTTGATTTTGAGCGGTGCTATTTCGTCCTGCTCCATACACCAGTAAAGGAACACTTTCACCGAACGGATATAGTGGTTGACGCTGTTTGCGGTCATTCCGCTATCCGTCAAGTGGATAGCATACCGCTTGAATCCTGCCTCATTCACGGCTAACTGCTCATCTGAAAGGAACTTCAAGAACCGTGTAATATCATACCGATAGCCGTTCAACGTGGCTTCTGCTGTGCCAGAATACTTCTTATCGTCCAAAAAATCTTGCTTTAGATTATCAAACCGGGCTGCACTTTTCTGAATCTTCTTCATTTTTTCTGTACCTCTGACCTCTAAAATTTTTGAAAAAATCATAGGTACAAGCCCAAAAAGCCTATATAAAACAAAAAAGACGACAAACCGTTTCTCTCAACGATTTATCGTCCTTTTAGTGCGCTCGAGGGAACTCGAATCCATGGCCCTCTGATTAAAAGAATCAAAGATGTATCATTCGTCAAATCCAAAAAGCACGAAGAAGCGCAAATTCATTCGCATTATTGCAAGATTCATATTTACACACACCGCATTATTTGCATACAGTGGAATGCTTTGCAACCGTTGTCCAGCCATTCAGGCGTGCAAAAAGTGTGCAAAAATGTGCAGACGGGCAAAACAAAGCCCAATGGACAAATCAACCACCGGTTTTATGGCAGGGTTTAGGACATCCGAACAGACACCGTTTACATAGAAATGAGGTTCCCCATGAACAAGCGGCTTTCCTGCCGCTGCTGAGAAAAAGCGATCTCCACAGCCGCAAGAACTGAGTCAAACGGACTGTGGGGATCGCTTTTATGATGAAGGAGAAAATGAAGATAGCACTTTAGCCCTTGTCCGCGCCGGAGGTGATGCCCTCAACGTAGAACTTCTGCATGATGACAAACAGGATGGAGATGGGGATAGACACCAGCACACCGCCTGCACAGAAAAGCGCAAAGTAATTGTTGATCAGGGTCTTTTGCAGCATATTATACAGACCGATAGCCACTGTCCAGTCGGCAGAGACGCCCGAATTCAGGATCATTTTTGCCATCACGAAATCGGTCCATGGAACCATGAAAGAGCTGATGATGGTATAGACCAGGATCGGCTTGGACATGGGCAGAACGACCTGAAAGAACACACGGGCGTCGGATGCGCCGTCCAGCTTGGCGGCTTCCCGCAGGGAGATGGGGATGGTATCAAAGAAGCCCTTGCAGATCAGATAGCCCAGACCGGACGAACCGGCATAGACCATGATAAGACCGGCATAGGAGTTGGTCAGATTCAGATATTTCAGGACGAAATAGACGGCGATCATTGCCAGCACGCCGGGGAACAGGTTGACGCTGACAGAAAGGTTCTGGATCAGCTTGCGCCCCTTGAAGCGGCAGCAGCTCAGCGCGTAGGCTACCATCAGCACAAAGCAGGTGGAGATAACGCAGTTGAAACAGGCCACCACAAGGGTGTTGGTAAACCAGCGCGGGAACTGCGCCACAGAGTCCGGGTGGAACAGAATGTTGACATAGTTGCGCAGTGTGTAACTGGCCGGGAAGAACCGCCGCACATTGATGCCCCGGTCTGTGGAGAAGGAAGTGACCAGAAGCCACAGAATGGGTATCAGCCAGATAGCTGCCAGCAGGGCCAGCAGCAGATGCCGCAGGATGCTGCGGACTGTGCGGAGGATACGCCCGCGGCGCAGCTGCGCTGCGGTCTCTGCCCGGCGTGCCGGAGAAACAGTTGTCTGTGTCAAGAGAACGTCGCCTCCTTTTTATTGAGGAACCGGAAGCATACCAGCGTGAACACGGCACAGATGATGAACACCATAATGCCAATGACGGCGGCCATCTTGTAGTTATACTGCTCCTGCGTCAGGCGGAACAGCCATGTGACCAGCAGATCCACCTCTTTTGCACTGGAGGAAGCCAGCGCCTGATCCTTGGTGATATAAACGTCCTGTGTGAGCAGATAGATGACGTTAAAATTGTTGACGTTGCGCACAAAATCCGTTACCAGTGCCGGGCCCTGCACACTGAGCAGGTAGGGCAGCTTGATGTGGATGAAGCTCTGCCACGGCGAAGCGCCGTCGATGGTGGAGGCTTCCAGCATATCGGTGGGAATATTCATCAGCACACCGGTGGCAATGAGCATCTGGTAGGGCACGCCCACCCAGATGTTGATGAGGATGATCATGAACTTTGCCCAATGCTGATCGGTCAGGAAGGGAATGTGGTTCATGTTCTGCCCCAGCAGGCCGATGGTCTTTAAAAAATCGGTCACGCCCGCATTGGACATCATGGTGTTGAAAATGCCGGCGTCCGAGAAGAAGTTGCGCACCAGCAGCAGGGTGACGAACTGCGGCACCGCAATGGTGATGATGAACAATGTGCGCCAGAGCTTTTGGCACTTGGTCTTTTTATTGTTGATGAGCATGGCCAGAAATACGCCGCCGAAGAAGTTGGTGAAGGTGGCAAAGAACGCCCACACCAACGTCCAGCCGAGCACCCGGCCAAAGGCGTAGCTGAAGGTCAGGCTCAGCGAGTGCCCACCAAACAGAGATGCGAAGTTCGCCAGCCCCACCCATGTGAACAGGGCGGCGGGAGGCATATGCTGCTGATCGTAGTTGGTAAAGGCAACAGCGATCAAAATGAACAGCGGGATGATGGTGAACACCACTACACCCAGCACCGGAAGGGTGAGCAGGGTAACGTAGAACTTTTCGTTCAGGTACAAGGTGATATCCTGCCGGAAATTGTTGGGCTTTTTGCCAGCGGCCTTCTGCGCCTGTAACGCGTAATTGCTCTGCACCACCAGCATGGCAGCAGCGATCAGCGTTACAATGACCACCAGTGCGATCACGCTGAGCAGCAGGATGGCAAACGAGTTGTCGTAGTTGTTGACCTCGTTCTTTAAGGTAAGGGGGTTGAACTGCATCTCCATCTGCACCGTGCCCAGCGTGCCGAACTTTTTCAGCGCAGGAATGCCGGAAGTGCCCAGAAAATACAGTCCCAGCCCCTGCACCAGCGTTACCAGCAGTGCCTTGATAAGCTGGCCGTGGCCAATGTAGCCCAGACCCCAGACAAAGAGGGACAGCTTTGTAAAAATATCTCCGTGAACAAATGCGTGACCGAACTTCTGAAGGAAATTCGGCTCCCGGCCATCTGCCCGCAAGGGCGGTGTGAGAACCATTTCTGCCACAGAAGTCAACTCCTTTCTTGGTATGCAGAGGGGGGTATAGCAAACAGGATGTTAGGTTGACGCCGATTTCTTGTATTGCGATAAAAAGCGGGCACACCGCATTCTGCTGCGTGCCCGCCGGGAAAAACCGGAACTTACTGTGCCACAGGTGCGGTGATGCCGGCCACAGCGTCATCCATCAGCTGCTGCGTGGTCTTGCCCTGCGTGTCGCCGGAGGCGAGGATCTCGCCCAGACTTGCGGCGGAGCTCCAGTAGTTTGCGCCTACCCGCTGCAGGGTAGCGTAGGAGCTCTGCTCAGCCAGTGCGGCAATGGCGGGTGCGGACTGCACAGCCTCGGTGGAGTTTGCGTTGATGTTAGAGGGGCCCAGCTTGCGGTCGTTGAAGCGCTTGATCTGGTTGTCCTCGTTGGTGATGAAGTCGGCCAGCATCATGGCAACGCCCACGTTGGCGCTGTGGGGGTTGACGCCCACCAGCTTGTAGCCGGAGAAGGAGCCCATCTGGACCTGCTCGCCGTTCAGGGTGTAGGTCGGCAGCTTGGTGGCGGCGTAGCCCTCGCCCCAAGCCTCCTCGGCGGTGCTGGCGTTCCAAGTACCGGAGATGGCGGCGCAGCAGCTGCCGTCCTTGATGGCGGAAACAATGTCGGCATCCGCACCGGACTTGAAGCCGGGGTTTGCGGCGATATCCAGAATGGCCTGCGTTACGTCTGCGCCGGGAGCCTCGTTCCAGTTGCAGACGGTGTTGATACCGTCATCTGCCAGCGTAGCCACCAGACCGGCACCGGCGTAGAAGCTGTAAATGTACCATGCGTCGTTCACGCTCATCATGAACTTTTTGCCGGCAGCTGCAGCCTTTTCCAGCATGGTGTCCATGCTCTGCACGTCCTCGGCGCTCAGAACGCTTGCATCATAGTACAGGAAGTAGCCGTTGTCGGCGGTCATGGGGTAGGCGTAGAGCTTGTCGTTCATGGTGGCAGCGCCCACAGAGCCGGGCAGGTTGCGGCTCTTCACGTCGTCCGGGTTCAGCAGCACTTCCTGCAGCGCACCGGCATTCACCAGCTCGTTCAGCTGGTCGTCTGCAAAGGCGAAAACGTCTGCGGCAGACTCCGGGTCGGCCAGAACGGTGTCCTTTGCGCTGGACTCAGACTGCACGCCGATCTCGATGGTCACGTTGCCCTTGTCCGCATTCTGCTCGATAAAGGCATCTGCCATCTCGCGCAGCATGGTCTGATCCTCTTCTGCGCCCCACATGGTCAGCTTCACATCACCCCAGCTCTCCGCGCTGGAGGCAGCCGTGCTGGATGCCGCAGTAGAAGAAGCTGTACTGCTGGAAGAGCCGCCGCAGGCGGTCAGCACACCGGCAGCTGCCACAGTGCCCAGAGCGGCGAGGAAGTTACGGCGGGAAATCAGCTTTTTCATGATTCAGTTCTCCTTCGTTCTCAATCTGAAATCTTCGGCTGCTCTTTGTTGCGCTTATAAGTTGCGCACATCCAAGCAGCTGTTTTTCTGTACCCATAGGATACCGCATTCTTTTGCTCACGTCAATGGACGAAATTCACGGTATTGTTGAGCCGAAACTGGAAAAAGTGACGGTAAAATCAGGATACATGGGCAAAAAGCGCGCAACTTTAGCGCAACCTTTGCCATGCAAAGAGCAAAAATGCCCGCTCCGGGAAAGGAGCAGGCACAAAAAGCGCGTTATTTGATGTTGTGGGAGCGTTCCCTCCACTTGGTAGAATCCCGCAGGATGACCTGATGGCCTTCCAGCTGCCGCATGACGATCTCTTTTCCGGCCAGCCGGTCCAGCAGCATCCGGCAGGCGGTCTTACCCAGCTGCTCTGCATCGTACTGCACCGCCGAAACAGACGGCGTGATGCTGGCAAGCATGGAGCTGTCGTACAGGCTGGCCACTCGCAGATCGTTGGGCACGAGGATATGCCGCGTCCGCAGCTCCCGCATGACCTCAAAGGCGATCTCATCATCGCCGCAAAGGATGCAATCTGCCTTCTGCTCCAGCGCAGCCTCCAGTGCATCGAGCGTCTGCCCGGCAGATTCCACACCGGAATGAACGAGCCGCTGGTCTACTGGCACACCAAATTCCGCGAATCCACGCAGATAACCGCGTATGCGGTCGGTGTTGACGGCGTAGATGGTACTGCCCACCAGCAGCGCGATCCGCTTGGCGCCCAGCTGCAAAAGGATGCGTGTCATCTCGCAGGCAGCCGCGACCTGATCGTTGTCTGCCTGCGGGATGGTCTTGTCCTCGCTGCGTCCGATGAGCACAAAAGGTGTCTTGTATTGCCGCAAAAGTTCGATGCAGGGATCATCCGCCATGGCGTAGGTCAGGATCACGCCGTCCACCTTGTGGTTGGCCAGCTGCCGCTGCAGCTGCGAATACTCGGTGTTGGAGGCGTAGCAAAGCATCAGATCATAGCCGCGCTGGTCTGCCATGGTGCAGATGCCGCCTATGCACTTGCGCAAAAAGGGCAGATCCAGCGCAATAAACCGCTGCGGTACGACCATGGCAATATTGTTGGTGCGCAGCTTTTCGCCGCTCTGTGCAGAAACAGGCTCGGAGCGGGTACGCCCCATATAGGCATATACCTTGGCGCGGGTCTCCTCGCTGATGCGTCCCTTGCCGGAAAGTGCACGCGATACCGTTGTTTTAGAAAGGCCAAGCGCATCAGCCACCTGCTCGATCGTCATTTTTTCGGTTTCCTTTGCAGCCACAGGATATCCTCTCCTTTTCACAGAACTGCGCAACAATGCGCCACCCCAGCATACCGGGGTAAGCCCGCTTTGTCAAGTATGAAAGCAAACAAAAAGCGTTCTGCTTTTTCGGCAGAACGCTGAAAGTTGGTATTTTTGCGCCTTACAGGACCTGTTCGCCGTTTTTCCAGACGGCCGTTCCGTAACGGTTCAGCGCAACACCGCCTACTTCGACCGGATGTTCATTGCAGTTCTGTACAAAGACGAACGTACCGCGCCGCGCGGCCAGAACGCCGTCCGGCAGTGCCTCCGGCCAGGCCGGGGGCAGGCCGACTTCCTTTACAGCAGCACGATAAAATGCGCGATAGAACGCTTCATCGAACCGACTTGCCAGATAATAGGCACGGCCCTCCCCGTAGGAGTGGACAGCCACCGCCGGGCAGTTTACATAATAGTCCTCGGCATAAACGCTCAGCGGTGTGGCAGGGTCGGTGTCGTTCAGACTTGCGACCTCACATAGGACCGAAGCCTGCGTTTCCGGCAAAGTGGAATCGTCCATCGGGGTGCAGCGGCAGGTTTCGCCGTCATACATTCCGTCGATCTCAGTGCGGCGCAGGCCCAGCAAGTCGGTCAAGCCGTAGGGCGTGTCACCCAGGCGGCACAAATCGCTTTCATCCACCACACCGGTCCAGTATGTAACCACGACCGTACCACCATTCTGCGCAAAATCACAGAGTTTTTGGGCAAAGGCATCGGTCAGCAAATAAACCATCGGAACAACGACCAGACCATAACCCGTCAGGTCGGATTCCTGATTCACGAACTCCACCGCAATGCCTTCCCGCGCAAGAGCATTGTAGTGCAGCTTCAGCTCGTCCCAGTAGCCCATCCCGGCATTTCGAGGGCCGCAGGAACCTTCCAATGCCCACTTGTTTTCCCAATCGTGGACGATCGCTGCCTGTTTTGTGCGGCAGACTGTTGCAATCTCTGAGAGCATTTCCAGCTTTTGGCCCACACCGACTGTTTCCCGGAAGGGGCGGGCATCCTTCCGCCCATCGTGGCCAATGACTGCACCGTGGAGCTTTTCTTCTGCACCCCGGCTGGCCCGCCATTGGAAGTAAAGCACACTGTCCGAACCATGTGCAACCGTCTGCAGAGCCGCAAGCTCCGCAATGCCGGGGCGCTTCTGTTTGGAGATCGGCTGCCAGTTGGTAAAGCTGGGGCTGGATTCCATCAGCAGGAAGGGCCTGCCCTTCATGGAGTAATACAGGTCGTGCATCAGGGCCGTATCCAACGCCGTTTCTTCCACCGTTTCGCTGGGCTTGTGCCATGTGGGGTAGTTGTCCCAGCTGGCCACGTCGATCTCCTTGGACATTTTGAAATAGTCGATCCCATCGAACCGGTACATCATATTCACCGTGAATTTTGCATCCGGTGCAAATTCTTTCACGGTATCACGCTCAAATTTCAAAAAATCAATATGCCGGTCACTGACAAAGCGCTTCCAGTCCAGCGCAAGACCCTGCACGGCATTTTCCCCCTGCGGGGCAGGGCTTTCGATTTGTTCCCAAGCGGTATAGTCGTGACTCCAGAACCGGGCGTTCCACGCCTTGTTCAAGGCTTCCAAAGAGTTGTACCGTGCCTTGAGCCAGCGGCGGAACGCAGCCTGACACAGCTCGCAATGGCAGTCGCCGCTCATCTCGTTGGAGATATGCCAGAGCAGGACAGCCGGGTCATTGCCGAACCGCTGTGCCAGCTTCTGGTCGATGATGCGGACTTTTTCCCGGTAGACCGGCGATGTATAGCAGTAATTCTGCCGCCGGTTGTACAGCTCCCGGACCCGGTCTGCCCGGACTCGGCGCACCTCGGGGTATTTGTGTGCCATCCAAGCAGGGCGGGCCGCACTGGGCGTTGCAAGGATCGTATAGATTCCATTGGCATACAGGTTATGGATGATGTCAGCCAGCCAATCCAGCTCAAATACACCCTCCTGAGGCTCCAACGTGGACCATGAGAACACGCCCAGCGTCACAGTATTAATGTGTGCCTTTTTCATCAGTTCGATGTCCTGCGCCAGAATATCGGGCCGGTCCAGCCACTGTTCTGGGTTGTAGTCTCCGCCATGAAGTAATCTGAGCTGCTGCATGATAGCGGCCTCCTTTGGTTGCGCAAGTTGCGCAACATTTTTATCGGATAGGGTTGCGTTCGATACAAAGTATAGCAAGAACCTCCGCAAGATGCAATGCAGCTATATGGAATTTCGTTGTAATAAGCTGAACGTTTGATGCGGCACAAGAAACCATCCATGGATGCTTTGGAAGATTCCACAACGTTCATGGGGGATTTATAGGCAGGTTGTCAAAATGCAGAAATACATTGATTGAACGGGAAAGCACTTGAACGCCATGCTATAAGTCCTACGATCACCGCTTTATCACAATAAAATTTGCAAAACCATCTTGACGCACCTTGTAAACCTTGACACTCTCTGTCACAAATTCCACTGAGCTTGTCGTGGCGAGGCCCGACAAGCTCTGCTCACGATGCACAGAATGCAGACAATGCAAGGAAAAACACGGCTTTCCCGCCGGTGTGCAAAAAATGTGCAAAAAGTGTGCAGAGCCCCAGAAAAAGGAAAATCCCACGAGGAATCTTGCGATTCTTCGTGGGATTTTGGTGCGCTCGAGGGAACTCGAATCCCTGGCCCTCTGATTAAAAGTCAGATGCTCTACCGGCTGAGCTACGAGCGCATACATTATAAAACGCAGTATAACACGATACTGCCGAATAATATTACCATACTCCCGGGCAAAATGCAAGCTTTCTGCACAAAAAACTTTCCCAAAGCCGTCATCGGGCAGATTTTGCCACGAACTGCCCCTTTACAAACCGGGCAAGAACCAGTACAATCAAAGCAGTTCATTACAAAACTGCAACCGACCTGCCGGGCGCACTTCCGCGCCGGGCAAGCCGATCCGATAGGAGGGCTTTTTCCATGAAAATTTCTCGACGGTCCGTACTTCGCTATTCCGGGCTGACGGCGGCGCTGCTGGCGCTCACCGGCTGCTCTGCAAGCCCCGGCAGTGCCATTCTGGGCGGCGACCTGCCCGACTGGATGAAGAGCCTGTTCTGCGGCTCGGCGGCATCCTCTTCCGCTTCTTCTGAGGCCGCTGCATCCTCTGTGGTCGCAGCCAGTGAGGCCGCAGCTGGTGAGGCAGCCGCCTCCTCGGCAGCGTCCAGCGAAGCTGCAAGCTCTGCGCTCAGCCTTCTGCCTGCCTACGACGCTGACCCTCTGACCGGCGAAGCCCGCAAGAGCACCGGCCGGATGGTGGGTGTGATGGTCAACAACATCGCCAACTCCGAAAAGCAGAACGCACGCCCCCAGCGCGGCATCGGCTCGGCAGACCTGCTCATCGAGAGCAAGGTGGAGGGCGGCATCACCCGCCTGTGTGCCGTATTCCGGGATGCGGACACCATCCCGGAGGTCGGGCCGCTGCGCTCTGGCCGCGACCAGTTCCTGCAGCTGCTCATGCCCCATCAGGCCCTCTATTACCACGATGGCGAGAGCATTTTCTGCACCCAGTTCATCAATGTATACGATTACTCCGGCCTGAACATCGGCGGCAAGAGCTACTTCAACACGCCGGTCCACCCCCACGTTGCCCACCGTGACAACCGCGGCCGCAACGTAGCCTATGAACACACCGAGTTCACCTCCGGCAAGGAGATCAAACAGGCAGCCGGTAATGCCGGCATCGGCCTGACCTACGCCAACGAAACGCCTTTCTTCCACTTTGCCGACTACCGCACCGCAGCCTCCAATGACCTTCCCGGTGCCCCTGCGGCCAAAACCATCAGCATCACCCACTCCGAGAGCTACAGGACCCGCCTGAGCTACAACAGCTGGGGCCGCAGCTACAAGCTGGAAATGTACAACCGCTCCAAAAAAGCCTATGAGAACACGGTGGACGAGCTGACCGGCAAACAGCTGACCTTTGACAACGTGGTGGTCTGCTTTGCCGATATCGCCGCCTATGCGGGCGATTCTCACGATGTCCAGTCGGTCAACTATGTGGCCGGTGGGCAGGCGTACCTCTTCACACGGGGCGGCGTGCAGGTGGGCCGCTGGGAGAAGCCGCATCCCACCCATCCGCTCAAGCTCTACACCGAAACCGGTGAGGAGATGACCCTGAACCGGGGCAAGACCTATCTGGCACTGGTGGACAATGATGAGTGGAGCAATTTCAGCTACTAAATCACCCGCCCTCCGGGGCAGAAGAGGGAAACCGATGAAACGCTTTTGGATGCGCGCTTTGCTCTGTTTTGCGCTCTGCGCCGCACTGCTGACAGGCTGTGCGCTCAGCCCCAGCTCCCAGCCCGCCGAAAGTCCCACTGACCCGCTCACCGGGCAGGAACTTGTCTGGCCGGGCCAGCGGCCCGTCGCCATCACCATTGACAACGCGGCCGCCAGCACCACTCAGTGGGGGCTTTCCACAGCCTCGCTGGTGCTGGAAGCCCTGACCGCACAGCAGCAGTCCACCAGGCTCTGTCTGGTCTACCCTGCCGTGGGGGCCGTGCCGCAGGTCGGGCCTGTCTCTGCCGGGCAGGACCTCTACTGGCGGCTGCTGGTGGGCCAGCAGGTACTGCCGGTGCAGCGGGGCGGCGGGCAGTTTGACCAGAACTACCTTGATTACTACTCTCTGCGCGCGGTAGACGCGCTGGAGGTGGGCACCAATGCCTTTTCCTGTGAGACCAACTGGCAGAACGTCCCGCTGTGGCATACCAGCGGTACAGCACTTTCGGGCGTGCTGGGCAGCTTGAACATCTCCCCGGCCCTGACAGAATCCCGCGTCACGGACACCTCTTCCAGCAGCTCCGACAGCGAGAGCGGAATCCTCCTCTCCGTGCCCAATCTGCTGCCCATGCAGGAAAGCGGCAAGCTGCCCGATGCAGATGCTTCGGACGCAATGAGTGTCCGGGTCCAGTTTGACGCACAGAACGCCACCGGCTTCACCTACGATGCCGACAGCAAGACCTACCGGATGCTCCACGCAGACGGCACACCGCAGCTGGATGCCAACAACGGCCAGCAGGCAGATTTCGACAACCTGCTTATCCTGTTCAGTGCATCCACCCTGCGTGACGATGGTGTGACGCTGGATTACGATCTGACCATGGGCGGCGGTGTCTGGCTCAACGAAGGCCACCTGTGGAACATCACCTGGACGCAGGGCAGCGAGACCACCTTCTTCCTGTATGATTCCAACGGCCGCCCCCTGACCCTGACGGCAGGCCGCAGCTATCTGGCGCTGGTGTCCAGCCTGACCGGGCAGGAGCTTACCGTGCAGAATTCCACCGGGGAAAGCCTGTTATAAGCAAAAGAGACGGTCCTGCAATCCGATGCAGAACCGTCTCTTTTCACGCTATGTTTTTTACAGATCGACCACGCTGCCCACCTCGGCAAGGGTGGCAGGCACCGCGCCCAGATGGACCTCATCGGCATCCCGGCGCACCACAAAATGGACGGTCTGGCCTGCGGCAAAGTCAGGCTGATAGATCAGCTCCAGCGTCTGCCAGTCCGCAGGGGTCTCGCAGAAGCAGTGGAGCATCGCCCCCCGCCCTGCGGAAAGATTCAGGGTAAAGGCAGAGGCATCTGCCGCATTCTCACCGTAGAGGGGAGCTGCAAAGCTGCCCACCCGCACCTGTCTGCCATCACACAGGGCAGTCAGGCCAGTGCCCAGGCTGTACAGGGCGTTCCTGCTGTCCAGCCCGCGGCTCTGCAGGTAGCTGGCACCCACAGCCAGCGGCCGGGCCGAGAGGTTCTCCACCGACAGATAGACCAGCGTGCTGTCCAGCTCCGGGGCCGGTGCATAACCCAGCAGCTCCACTGCCGCCTTACCGTCCAGCAGAGCAGGTTCGCCCTCATAGCAGGGGGCCAGAGCCGCGCCCGAAACACCGGTGAGCAGGGCAGCAGCCAGACTGACTGCGCCGGAACCGGCATATTTCAGGAACGAGCGGCGGGACAGGGATTGTGACATCGGGGATTCCTCCTAACGGGAAAATAAGTTCTCTTTATACAATAGTAAATTCCGGGCTTTCTGTCAAGAGATTTGCCCGGAATTTTACCTGTTCTTCCGCGATTTTACGTGTTTTGGATATTTTCAGGGCGGCGCGGCAAAGATTCTTACTCAAACGCCTCGTTTTCCTCGGCTTCTGCCTGCCCGCGCAGGGTATCGGCATAGCCAAAGGGCACGATGTCGATGGCCTCCACCAGACGGTCGCGCATCCAGAGCTGCACGTCGGTCTGGACGGTATAGCCGCAGCCGGGGTCGGCCATCCACTGTTCCGGGTGGCGGGAGGGCAGCGCGCGCTGGCTCAGCATACTCATGATCACGCCGCCATGGGTCACGCAGGCAGCCTCGGTCACATCCATCCGGATCATATACTCAAACAGCTTGAGCAGGGTCTCGGCGCAGCGGGCGTGGAACTGCTCGGTAGGCTCTGCTCCCTCGGGCACAAAGCCGGAGCCGGGGGTGATCCACTTCTTGAAATCCTCTTCCTTGACCAGATCCTTCACGGGGCGGTTCTCAAACACGCCGAAGCCCGCTTCCCGCAGGTCGTGCACTGTGAACTGGTGGCCTGCATTGGGGAACAGAATGTTCGCTGTCTCCACAGCGCGCACCAGCGGGGAGGAGAACACCGTGTCCACCTGCGGATACTCGAACCGCTCCTTCAGCTCCTTCAGCTGGGCGCGGCCCTCATCACACAGGGGGATGTCCGTGCCGCTGCCGATGTACAGACCCTGCAGATTACCGGCCGTCATGCCGTGGCGGATGAGATGGAGTTTGAACGTTTTCATGGAAAAACACCTCTATCTGGCAAAGATTTCCTCTTTGCTGTAAAATTTCGCACCGGCAGTGGGCATCCTGCCCGGGCCGTGCGCCACAAAATATGCGTTGATTGTCTTTAGTTTAGCATAGATATGGTATCCGGGGCAAGCCTTTTGACAAAAATGACGAAAAATGACGAGAATTTCCGTCACTTTTCTTACTTTACTTTTTGTTTTCCACTGTGTATAATCAACATGTTGTAAACCAAAACTCAAAGAAGTTCAATTTCCACTACTGAGGAGTCCAAAATCATGGAATTCAACCGTATCATCAAGCTGCTGCGCAAGGAGCGCGGCATCACCCAGAAGCAGGCCGCGGAGGACCTTGGGGTGTCCCAGGCACTGCTCTCCCACTACGAAAAGGGCATCCGCGAGTGCGGTCTGGACTTTGTTGTCCGGGTAGCGGATTACTATAATGTGTCCTGCGATTACCTGCTGGGCCGCTCGGCTGAGCGCAACGGCATGATGCTGAACGCCGATGACCTGCCCAACCCCGATAAGATGAAGGACAACGTTTACCATGGCAGCGTTCTGCCCACCATGAACAAAAAGCTGATCTCCAACAGCCTGAACGTGCTGTACGCCAAGATCGCCGAGTGCCACAGCAAGGCCCTGACCACCGAGGTCAGCACCTACCTGATGATGGCCGTGGCCAAGATGTTCCGCTTGCTCTACTCCGCCGAGCCCCACAACGCCCAGAGCCTGTTCAGCGTGGAGGCCCGCCGCTGGCCCGGCTATTCCGATGCCGTGATGCGGATGAGCGAGAGCAACGTGGAGGATCTGCTGGCCGGTGAGGACCTGAACGGTGCCGAGGGCGTGAAAGACCCCTCCTGCCTTGCCATGACCACCGAGAGCCTGACCCGGGAATACCCGCTGTACACCCCCAGCCTGCTGAATCTGGTCAAGACCAGCGAGACCCATGTGCGCGGTCTGGACCCCAACCAGTGAGCTTCTGTGTGAAACTCCTGTTAATTCTGTGCCCAGGGCCTTGCAATTTCCGGTAAAAAATGCTATAAACGAATCAGCGAAGAAAAAGATTTCTGCCATTGATTAAGGAGGCAAGCTTTATGTCGAACAAGATTTCCCGCCGCACCTTCCTCAAGGTCACCGGTGCTTCTGCCGCTGCTCTGGGCGCTGCTGCTGTGCTGGGCGGCTGCCAGGCCGGCGATAACTCTTCCATCGAGGTCAAGGTCGGCGATAAGATCAGCAACTGGAACAATCTGGCGGTCCAGCTGACCAGCGTCTTTACTCTGGCAAGTGCCCCCGATGCCGAGGGCTATGAGTACATTGCCATGCTGATCACCTCTGCAAACCGTTCCAGCCGCGACACCTTTGCCATCGGCGCACAGAACATTCTGGAGATCGGCGAGGCCTATCCTCTGGATACCCCGGAGCAGATCGCTGCCAACACTGCCGGTTACTTTCACGCTCTGTCCGCTTCCACCACCGACTTTTCCTTCACCTGCGACGGTCAGGCAACCGAGGGCGGCGCTTATGTCCAGCTGTACGACAGCACCACCGAGAGCTTTACCACGGCCTCTGCCATTCCCCCGCAGGGTGCAGGCTACATTGAGCTGGTCTGCATGGTGCCCACCACCTGGCAGCAGATCGGTGTGACCTACACCCCGACCTTTGTTTCCGGCAAGACCCTGAACTTTACCATCAACGCCTCTGACCTGACCAAAGCCTGATCAAGCAGGACGAAATTTCGTATGATTTGCACGGCGGCGGTGGGAAAATTTCACAAAATATTTGTGAAAACCATTGACATTCGCCCCCGTTTCGCCTATTGTATAGGCAGAGCCTTTTGGCATTTTCGTGCGCTTTGCACATTATAAGGAGGAACGATTATGTCGTTAGCATTTTCTCGCCGCTCTTTCCTGAAATACTCCGCTGTTGCAGCTGTGGCCGTTGCGGGTGCCAGCCTCTTCTCCGGCTGTGATCAGACCGATACCAAGAACCTGTACTGCGATGGTGCCGGTTCCATCACTGTTCTGCAGATCAATGCCGTTCTTGGCACCTACGATGACAATGCCAAGAAGTACAAGGATATTGATTTGTCCGGTACTACGATTGACTTCCCCTTCCAGGTCACTGTTGGCCGTACTAACAATCTGGGCATTGATCCCTATAACTTCAAGGTTACCGTTACCAGTGGCAAAACCGTAACCAAGTATAGCTACCCCAATGTTACTCTGAAGGGTCTGTCTGATCCCAACTTGGAGAACAGCGCAACTGCCAGCGGTACGGTATCTGTTACTCTGCCTTCTGCATTGAAGGATGGCGACAAGCTTGTTCTGACATATGTGCCTGACAAGACATATGCTGAGTATTCCATGAACTGGACCTTCACGAAAAAGGCTGCTGAAACTACCACTGCTACCAAGTAACTTATCCAACGTACATCCCAAGCCGTCCGGGAAAGCCGGGCGGCTTTTTTTGCGCCGTTACATTGGCAAAGTATCTCAATTTTTCTTCAAATTTTCAGCAATTCTGTATCTTGTGCACACCCGCATTTTCTGATACCATAGGTTCATGGAAAAGAAGGGGAGCGCAGCGGCAGGGGCCGCCGCGCTGTTTGTGTTTCCGCTCAAAAAGGCCATGGGCCGTAGTTTGACAGAACAGGAGTGTTGCAGTTATGATCAACATGGTAAAGCTTCCCACCAACAAGAGCAATCTGTTCCTGCGTGTGGCAAAGGGCCATTTCGCAACCAGCCACAGCCACATCAATTACTATATCGATGTCACCACCCAGAAGTCCCGCCTTTCCGAGGCAAAGGCTGTGGCAAAAGAGCTGGTGGCTGCCTACCAGCACAACACCATCGTGGATACCGTTCTCTGCCTGGACGGCACGCAGGTCATCGGCACCTGCCTTGCCAACGAGCTGACCAAGGACGGCTTTGCCAACATGAACGCCCACCAGACCATCTATGTCATCACCCCGGAGTACACCACCGGCAGCCAGATCATCCTGCGCGACAATCTGGCCCCCATGGTCAAGGGCAAGCATGTGCTGATCCTGGCTGCTTCCATCACCACCGGCTACACCGTGCAGGCTGCGATCGAGGCGATCAACTACTACGGCGGCACCGTGGCGGGCCTGAGCGCCATCTTCGCCACTGCCACCGAGTGCCTGGGCATCCCGGTCACCTCTATTTTTGACCCCTCCAACCTGCCCGATTACGCCAGCTTCGATTCCCGCGAGTGCCCCATGTGCAAGGCGGGCCAGCATATCGATGCACTGGTCAACAGCTTCGGCTATTCGGCGCTGTAAGCCTCCTTGCCCGATCGTTTCATCCACTTCCCGCAGACACAAAGACCCGGCTGTCATCGGCAGCCGGGTCTTTTCCTTATTCTGTTTTTTTCGGGAACACAAACGGGTCGTGCAGGTAGACCAGCACGAGGTACGCCGCCATAAAGCACCAGATGATGGGCTCACAGAGGATGACGGCGTTATAGGCAAACTTCGGGATGAAGAAGAGCACGAATACCACCTTGCCCACCAGCTCGATGACACTGGAGAAGAGGGGCAGGACCTTCTGCCCCAGGCTCTGCAGGGCGTAGCGGGTGGCCAGCAGAACACCCAGCACCGAGTAGAAGGGCGCGTTCCAGAGCAGATACCGTGCGCCGTTTTCCAGCACCACAGACTCGCTGGAGCCGGAGATGAGCCGCACCATCCACTCTGCGCCCAGCTGCATCAGAAAGATCGCCAGCACGGCCACCACCACGCTGTACAGGGCGATCTCCTTCATGCCCTTGCGGACACGCTCCGGCTGGTTTGCACCGCGGTTCTGGGAAACAAACGTGGAGCATGCCGATGCCATGGCCATGACCGGCATGGTGGTAAAGGAGAACAGCTTCCGGGCGGCGGTGTGACCGGCGATGACCAGCGTGCCCAGATCGTTGATGCCATACTGCAGCACCACCGAGCCAGCCGAGACGATGCTGCTCATCAGGCCCATGGAGATGCTCTGGCTGAACAACTCCCAGTAAAGGTGGCTGCCCACCCTGAAATGCTGCTTTTCCGGAAGCAGGATCTTCACTCTGAGGAAGATATACAGGATGCAGAGCACCACCGAAACGCCCTGCGAGATGACCGTTGCCACAGCCGCTCCCTGCACCCCCATGCCCATCCTTGCAATGAACAGGAGATCCAGCACCACATTCAGGCCCGAGGAGATGAGCAGGAACACCAGCGGCATCACGCTGTTGCCAATGGCGCGCAGCAGGCCCGCGCAGAGGTTATAGGCGAACATGACCAGCACGCCCAGGTCGATGGTCAAAATGTAGCGGTACGCATCGTCCAGGATCTCCGCCGGGGTGTCCAGCATGAGGAGCAGCGGGTGCAGGCCCAGCACACCTGCCAGCGTAATGCAAAGGGAAGCCACCAGACCGATGACCAGTGAGCCTGCCACGGTCTTTTTGAGCAGATCGTGATCCTGCGCCCCGTAGGAGCGCGCTGCAACGATTGCAAGGCCGTTGCCGATACCGAGGCCAAAGCCGACCAGAAGCTCGTAGATCGAGCCGCAGGAGCCAATGGCGGCAAGGGCGGTATCGCCCAGCACATTGCCCACGATCATGGTGTCCACGGTGTTATAGAGCTGCTGGAACAGGCTGGAAATGAAGATGGGCAGCATGAACAGCAGCAGGTTTTTGAAAATGGGCCCGTGCATCAGGTCCACATTCATGCTGAAGGGGGATTTTTTCGCAGTTTGGGTCATAAGGTTCCTCACAGTTTACGGAAAACAACCCTCCCCGGCATTGCGCAGCAAAAACGGAGAGGGTTGTGCTTTATTTTTCTTTTACAGCTCCTGGGTCTCAAAGCCGTGGCCGGTCAGTACCTCCACGCTGGTGAAACCAGCTGCCTTGATGGCGGCGGCAGCTTCCTCAAAGCCGAAGGTCAGGCTGGAAACATCGTGGGAGTCGGAGGTGATGATGACCTTGCCGCCCATCTTGTTCCACTCCTCCAGCATCCATGCGCTGGGGTAGAAGTCCTTGCGGTAGCCGCGGTAAACGCCGCCGGTGTTCACTTCCAGCAGGCAGTTGTGCTCTTTGGCTGCGCTCAGGGCTTTGAGGGCAGCGGCCCGGTAGCGGGGAGCCTCTTCATCAAAGAACTCCCCCTCGCCGTTCAGCTTCTTGATGAGGTCGATGTGGGCCAGAATGTCCGGTCCCTTGGCAGCAACCTTCTCCACCTCTGCAAAGTAGGCCTCCACCGCGGCCAGCGGGTCACCGTCGAAATCATCAAAGATGCAGTCGTGCAGATCCTGCGGGCGGAAGTCGATCTCGTAGTACTTGCCGGTGTTCTTGCCGTACAGGTGATGGGCCGCACCGATCCAGTAATCGTAGTTCTCGGGCTTGTCCTCGCTCAGGCTGTCCCACTCGATGCCGCAGAGGATGTCCACCTTGCCCTTATACTCTGCCTTGAGCTTTGCAATGGTGGCCTTGTACTGGGCGGTGCGGCTGGGGCTCATGCAGTACTCGCGGTCCCGCTGAGTATAGCTATGGCCGGAGAAGCCCAGGGTCGTCAGGCCCTGTGCACAGGCGGCACTGGCCATTTCCTGCAAGGTATTTCTGCCATCGCACATCGTCGAGTGGCAATGAACACTGGACTTCTTATAATCTGCCATAACTAAATCACTGCATCCTTTCCTGTTTGACCTTGTGGTCAATGACGTGTCGTTTTTCCAGCTCACGGGTGATCTCTTCCACCGTGATGCCTGCCTGCACCATCAGCACCAGCACATGGTAAGCCAGGTCGCTGATCTCATAGATGGTCTCGGCCTTGTCTTCTTTTTCTCCCGCAATGATGACCTCGGTGCACTCCTCGCCCACCTTTTTCAGGATCTTCTCCTTGCCCTTCTCGAACAGGTAGGTGGTGTAGCTGCCTTCCTGGGGACGATCCCTGCGGCCCTGGATGAGTTCGTAAAGCCCCTGCCAGCTGAACTGCTTGAGCTCCGGCGAGACATACACTTCGTTGAAGAAGCAGCTCTCGGCACCGGTATGGCAGGCAGGGCCATCCTTGACCACCTCCACCACCAGTGCGTCCTTGTCGCAGTCTGCAGTGATGGACACCACATGCTGGACATTGCCGCTGGTATCGCCCTTGCGCCAGATCTCCTGACGGCTCCGGCTCCAGAACACCGTACGCCCCTCGGCAATGGTCAGTGCCAGCGTCTCGGCGTTCATGTAGGCAAGGGTGAGCACCTCTTTGGTGTAGTGATCCTGCACGATGGCAGGAATGAGGCCCTTTTCATCAAATTTCAGTTCCATGGTCAATACTCCCTCCCCAAAGGGGATACTTACAGTTTATCCTAAAGTTGCCCGAAACGCAAGAGCTTACAGCCGCATTTCGACACCATTTTCATTCAGATAGGTTTTCAGGTCGTGGATGGTCAGCAGTTTCTGGTGGAAAATGCCCGCCGCAAGGCCCGCGTCGATGCCCTTGTGGTGGAACAGCTCAAGGAAATCTTCCTTTTTGCCCGCGCCGCCGCTGGCGATGATGGGCACATTCACCCGAGCAGCGACCGCGTCCAGCATCTCGAGATCGAAGCCGGTGCGGACACCATCGGTGTCAATGCTGTTCAGGCAGATCTCCCCCGCGCCATGCGCCACGCACCAGCTGATCCAGTCCAGCGCGTCCCGGCCGGTATCCTCGCGCCCACCCTTGGCGAACACCCGGAACTGGCCGTTCACCCGCTTCACGTCCGCCGAGAGCACCACGCACTGGTCGCCGTATTTCTGGGCCGCCGCCGGGATGAGGCCGGGGTCCCGCAGAGCGCCCGAGTTGACGCTGACCTTATCGGCGCCGCATTTCAGCACCCGGTCAAAATCCTCCAGCGTGTTGATGCCGCCGCCTACGGTCAGCGGGATGAAGATCTCGCTTGCCACCCGGGTCAGGATATCGGTGAACAGAGCACGGCCCTCAAAGCTGGCGGTGATATCGTAGAACACCAGCTCGTCGGCACCGGCAGCGTTGTACATCCGGGCCATCTCCACCGGGTCGGCCACATCCCGGATGCCCTCAAAATTCGTGCCCTTGACCACCCGGCCATTCCGGACATCCAGACAGGGAATGATGCGTTTTGTGATCATTTTCGTTCCCCTCCGTTTAATTCTGCACCAGTTCTACACAACGTTTCAGATCCAGCGCCCCGGTGTACAGGCTCTTGCCCAGGATCGCGGCAGCGGTGCCCATCTTTTTCAGTTCCAACAGCTCGGCTTCCGACGAGATGCCGCCGCTGGCCGTGAAGGCCACGCCCGGCACCTCTGCCGCCAGCTGGCGGTACAGCGCCAGATTCGTGCCCTGCATGGCACCATCACAGGCAATGTCGGTGTAGATGATGGCCGCGCACCCCGCATCTGCCAGCCGCCTGCAGAAGTCCACGCCCTTTTCGGCGCTGACCTCCTTCCACCCGTGGATGGCAACAAATCCATCTTTGGCATCCACCCCCACGGCGATCCGTTCGCCGTAGCGCTTCAGCATTCGGGCCGTGAAATCAAAATCCGTCACGGCCACACTGCCCAGGATGCAGCGATCCACGCCCAGAGAAAGGTATTTTTCAATGCGCTCCTCCGTGCGGATGCCGCCGCCCACCTCGATGTACAAGCCCCCCTGCTCTGCCAGCGCGGCAATGGATTCGTAGTTGGAAAGGGTGCCGTCCTTTGCGCCGTCCAGATCCACAACGTGGAGATACCTGGCCCCGGCCTCCACAAACTGCCGGGCCTGTGCACAGGGGTCCTCCCCGTAAACGGTCATACGGTCGTAATCTCCCTGCGTCAGGCGGACAACTTTGCCGCCCCGCAAGTCAATGGCTGGGAATAGATTCATAGTTTCTCCTTTAGCAGCCTCGCCCTCTCAGCTTCGCTGCGCTCAGCAGCTCTCCCAAAGGGAGAGCCTTTGGCAAAACCGGAAAGTTTACCGTACTGCCAAGGCCTCGCCCTTTGGGAGAGGTGGCATCACGCAAGTGATGACGGAGAGGGTGAGCCAGTTTACAATTCTGCAAACGCCTTCAAGATCCGCAGCCCCGTCTCCCCGCTCTTTTCGGGGTGGAACTGGGTGCCGTACACCCTGCCCGCCCTGACCACGCCGGTCACGGGAATGGAATAATCGCTGACAGCAAGTGTACTCCCGGTACAATTTTTGCCGTAGTAGCTGTGGACGTAATAGACATACTCGCCCTCACGGATGTATCGGAAAAGCGGGTCATCCCGTACGATGTGCAGGGCGTTCCAGCCGATCTGCGGCACCTTGAGGGTTTTGTCTTTCAGGTCAGGTTCCAGCGGGCAAACCTCACCTTTGACAAAGCCCAGGCCCCCATGCTCACCGTACTCATAGCTTTTTTCAAAGAGCAGCTGCATTCCCAGGCAGATGCCCAGCAGGGGCTTTTGCGCCGCCTGCTCCCGGATGACCGGCACCAGACCGGTGGCCGAGAGCTTGTCCATGGCATCGCCAAAGGCCCCCACCCCCGGCAGGATGAGCCGGTCGGCCTTGCGGATGGTCTGTGCATCGGCGGTCACAACAGCCTCCAGCCCCAGATGCGTCAGGCTGGAGCGCAGGCTGAACAGGTTGCCCACGCCGTAATCGATGATCGCAATCATACCAGCAGTCCTTTCGTGGAGGGGATCTCGTCCCGGTGGGCGGCATCAATGGCGACTGCCGCAGCCAGCGCGTGGCCCGCGCCCTTGAAGCAGGCCTCGAGGATGTGGTGGGTATTTTCCCCTGCAAATTGTACAAAGTGGAGCGTAGCGGGCACATTGCGGGCAAAGCCCAGCCAGAACTCCGAGGCGCATTCCACATCGAAATCGCCCACCTTTTCGGTCTTGCAGTGGACATCCCAGTTCAGGGTGCACCGGCCCGAAAGGTCTACCGCGCAGAGCACCAGCGCCTCATCCATGGGCAGATAGAAGCTGCCATACCGCTGGATGCCCCGCATCTCGCCCAGCGCCCGGGCAAAGGCCTGCCCCAGTGCAATGCCGATATCCTCAGCCGTGTGGTGATAATCCACCTCCACATCCCCGTGGCAGGTGAGCACCAGGTCAAACCGGCCATGGCGGGCAAACAGCTCCAGCATGTGGTTCAGGAACCCACAGCCGGTGTCCACCTCATAGCGGCCCGCACCGTCCAGATTCAGGGTCAGCTCGATCTGGGTCTCGTTGGTGTTGCGTTCCAGTGTCACTTCCCGCATGGGTCATTCCTCCATTATTTTGTCAAGGGTGTTCAGGAAGCTCTGCATCTGCTCCGGCGTGCCGATCGTGATGCGCAGCCAGTTTTCAATGCGCGGGGCATCAAAGTGGCGCACCAGAACGCCCTTTTCCTTCAACTTCCGGTACAATTCGCCACCGTTTTTCTTTTGGGTAGAGGCAAACAGGAAGTTGGAGCGGCTGTCCAGCACCGCAAAGCCCCGGACTTCCAGCTGCTGTTTTGTCCAGGCCCGGGTGTCCACGATGGCGGCACGGGTCTTTTCAAAATAAACGGTATCTTCCAGCGCGGCCTGCCCTGCTTTCAAGGTCAGGCGGTTGATGTTATAGGGGTTCAGGCTGAACCTGACCCGGTTCAGGTCCGCGATGAGGCTGGCGCTGCCCATGGCAAGGCCCAGCCGCGCACCGGCCAGCTGGCGGGATTTCGAGAAGGTCTGCACCACCAGCAGGTTGTCGTACCGGTCAATGAGCGGCACGCAACTCTCGCCGCCAAAGTCCACATAGGCCTCATCCACAATGACCACATTGTCAGGGTTCGCTTTCAGGATGCCCTCGATGGCACTGCGGGGCAGGGCCAGGCCGGTGGGGGCGTTGGGGTTGGCGATGACGATGGTCTCGTTCAGGCCGTAGTAATCGGCGGGGTCAAGGGTGAAATCCTCCTTCAGCGGAATGATATGGCCGGGAATGTGCATCAGCCCGCACCAGACGCTGTAACAGCCGTAGGTGATGTCGGCATAGGCCAGCGGGTGGGTCTCGTCGCAGAAGGCCCGCAGGGCGAAAAAGAGGTTCTCGTCACTGCCGTTGCCGGGCATGATCTGATCCGGCTGCAGGCCAAAGTGCGCCGCCGCCGTTTTCAGCAGGTCGGTGCAGGCAGGGTCGGAGTAGAGACGGAGCTTTTCCACTTCGTGCTCGCTCACCGCCGCCACCACCGCCGGGCTGGGCAGATAGGGGCTCTCGTTGGTGTTCAGCTTGATGTATTGCTGGTCCTGCGGCTGCTCCCCTGGGGTGTAGGGGGTGACTGTTTCAAGTTTCGGAGAGAGATATTTACTCATAGCAATTTCCTCACTGTCAGCGTCCTCGCCCTCTCAGGCGCTTCGCGCCAGCTCCCCCAAAGGGGGAGCCTCTGGCGGTTTTCCGTAGCCTTGCGGGAAATTGCCAAAGCCTCTCCCTTTGGGAGAGGTGGCATTGCAAAGCAATGACGGAGAGGGCGAGCCACCTTTAGTCCTCTTCATATCTTATCGTCACACTCTTCGCATGGGCGTGCAGGCCCTCGCGCTCGGCAAAATCGGCAATGCGGGGTGCCACCTCGCCCAGCGCCTCGCGGGTGTAGTAGAGGAAGCTGGACTTCTTCACAAAGTCGTCTACACCCAGCGGGCTGGAGAAGCGGGCCGTGCCGCTGGTGGGCAGGGTGTGGTTGGGGCCTGCAAAGTAATCGCCCAGGGCCTCGGGCACATTGCGGCCCAGGAAGATGCTGCCCGCGTTTTTGATCTCGTTCAGCACCCCGAAGGGGTCCTCCACGCAGACCTCCAGATGCTCCGGCGCAATGATGTCGCAGGCCACAATGGCCTTGTGCAGGTCGGTGCAGACGATGATCTTCCCGTTGTCGTCCACGCTGGCGCGGGCAATGGCGGCACGGGGCAGCTGGGGGATCTGCACCTCCAGCTCTGCCTGCACGGCCCTGGCCAGCGCCGGACTGTCGGTGACAAGAACAGGGCTGGCCAGCTTGTCGTGCTCGGCCTGGCTCAGCAGATCTGCCGCCACCCAGGCGGGGTTGCAGCCGCCGTCGGCCAGCACCAGGATCTCGCTGGGGCCGGCGATCATATCAATGCCCACCTTGCCGAACACCTTTCGCTTGGCGGTGGCAACGTAGATGTTGCCGGGGCCGACGATCTTGTCCACCGCCGGGATGGTCTGGGTGCCGTAGGCCAGCGCGGCCACGGCCTGTGCACCGCCGGTCTTGAAGATCTTGGTCACACCGGCGGTGGCGGCGGCGGCAAGGATGACCGGATTCACCCTGCCGTCCTTTCCGGCGGGGGTGGTCATCACGATCTCCGACACGCCCGCGACCTTGGCCGGGATGACATCCATCAGCACAGTGGAGGGATAGGCCGCCGTGCCGCCGGGCACATACACGCCCGCCTTCTCAATGGGGGTATATTTCTGGCCCAGCACGATGCCGGGCTTCTCGTTGATCACAAAGTTCTTGTGCACCTGCTGGCGGTGGAAGCTCTCAATGTTGGCGGCAGCCTCCCGCAGGGTCTCAAGGAAATAGGGGTCCATATTGGCAAAGGCCTCATCGATCTCCGCCTGCGTCACCTGCAGGTCGTCGATCTTTGCCCCGTCAAATTTCAGCGCGTACTCCTTCAGCGCCTCATCGCCCCGGGCGCGGACCTCGGCAATGATGCCGTCCACCACATCCTCCACGTTTTTCTCCGCGCGGATGTCCCTGTTCAGGATCTCCTCGGGCCTGAGCTCATCAAAATTATACAGCTTGATCATTTTGTTTCCTCCTGCAAGGTCTTGCGCAGCGCTTCCAGCATGGCATCCATCTCGTTGTGCTTGAACTGGTAGCTGGCCTTATTGGCAATGAACCGGGCCGAGATGGGCATGAACTCGGTGACCACCCGCAGGCCGTTCTCCCGCAGGGTGGTGCCGGTCTCCACGATATCCACAATGACATCGGAAAGGCCCAGAATGGGGGCCAGTTCAATGGAGCCGTTCAGCTTGATGATATCGATATCCCGCCCGATGGACGCATAGTAGCTCTTTGCAATGTTGACGAATTTGGTCGCCACCCGCACCGGGCGGCTGGGATCATCCTTGTAATCCGCCGGGGCAGCCACGCACATCCGGCACCTGCCAAGGCCGGTATCCAGCAGCTCGTAGACATCGGCAGAGGCTTCGGTGAGGATATCCTTGCCCACGATGCCCACATCTGCCGCGCCGTGCTCAACGTAGATGGCCACATCGCTGGGCTTGACAAGGAAGTAGCGGATGCCCGCCGCAGGGTTCTCCACCACCAGCTTTCGGGTGGCGTTGTAGTCCTCGGTGCAGCCGTAGCCGATGCGGGCCAGCAGGTCATACATCTTGTCGCCCAGACGGCCCTTGGGCAGGGCCACATTCAGCATGACCCGGTCCGTGCTGTTCCTCTGCACCGGCGGGGTGGGGGCGCTCAGGCGGTCCAGCTCGTCCAGATAGACCGCAAAGCCGATGGCCCCGGCCCCGGGGGTGAACTTCTGCATCAGCAGGTCGTAGCGGCCGCCCTTGAGCAGGGGTCGCGGCAGGCCCTGCAGGTAGCCCTGAAAGACCAGCCCGTTGTAGTATTCCATCTCACCGGCAAGGCTCAGGTCAAGGCGGACCGCCCCGCCGGAGGCCTCCAGCGTTTTGGCCAGTGCCCGCAGCTCAGCGGCGGCGGCGCGCATCCGGTCGTTGCGGCAGGCACTCTCTGCCTTTGCCAGCGTTTCCTCGCAGCTGCCGGAAAGCTCCAGCAGGCCGGTCAGGGCAGCGGCCCCGGCGGCATCCAGCCCGGCGGCCTGCGCTGCGCGGCGCAGCTCGTGCGCATTCTTCTCCCGCAGCTTTTCCAGCAGGCCGGGGCGGGCATTCTCCGGCACGCCCAGTGCGTCGAACAGGCCGAACAGATAGCCCATGTGGCTGACTTCCAGCACCCACGCGGCCCCCAGCTGGGCCAGGCTCTGCGCCGCCAGCCGGACCGCCTGCTGCACCTGTGCTTCCCCCACCGCGCCCAGCATCTCAAGGCCCATCTGGGAGATCTCCTGAAAGGTGTGGCTCTCTGCCGAGGGGCGGTAGACGTTCTCATGGTAGTAATACCGCAGGGTCTCGCCGGGGGCGGGCTGGGCCGTCTTGGCAATGGACAGGGTCACGTCCGGCTTGAGCGCCAGCAGACGGCCATCCAGGTCGGTGAAGGTGATGACCTGCTCCGAGGACAAAAAGCTCCGGTTCTCCTGATAAAGCCCGTACTCCTCAAAACGGCCCATGTGATATTTGCGGCAGCCCGCCGCCTCATACAGCGCCCGCAGCGCAAAGGAGGCCCGCTCCTTGGGCTGCAAACTGTCCAGACTGAATTCCATCTCGATCTCCTCGTTCCCTCTCTGCGTATTTCCCACTTCTTTTGTTTATTTTACTTTATCAAGATAAAGTTGTAAAGCGTGAAAGTAACAGCTTTTCAGCCCTATCTTACCGTTTTTCTGTGCGTTTGTACAGAAAGGCGAAATCATTTCACCCCAGCGCCAAAACAGATGATGGAGGGCGAAAACCGGGGATGCAAAAGGCCGGGCCAGTCTCCTGCATTGGAAACCGACCCGGCATCTTTCTTATTTTGCAAGCTTCAGATTCTGCGGCTCTTTGGGTGTGAACACAAGCTTCAGGTCCATTCCCATTCCGTCTGCCAGACGCTTCAGCAGCTTCAAAGATGGGTTGCGTGTTCCATTTTCCAGCTTGCTGATATCCGCCTGATTGATGCCGGTGCGTTCGGCCAGTTCCTTCTGGGTCAGGTTCTGAGAAATGCGTGCATCTGCCATCGCCCGGATGATGTCCATTTCCGGCTGGTTCTCTTCCCACTCCTTGCGGAACTCCTCATTTTTCAGCTGTTCATTCAAATACAGATCCAGTGTTTTCATCTGATTCTCCCTCTCTTTCCAAAAAATCTTTCCGATACTGTTTTGCCCGTTCAATTTCACTCTTGGGTGTTTTCTGGGTCTTTTTGATAAAGCCGTTCGTCAGAATGATCCTTCCCCCATAATAGAAGAAATACATGACCCGCGAAATATCCGTTCCAACTTTTCCGCGGATCTCAAAAATCCCATCATCCAGATGCTTGCTGTATGGCTCCCTCAGACGGTTTCCCTGTTCCTGTAAAACCTTTAGGGTCATTACCAGCTTGCTCCGCATTTTGATATCCAGTTCATTCAAAAAATCTTCCGCAGGGCGCTGGCCATCTCTTGTTTCATAAAATTCCACCACGAACGGTCCCATTTCAAAATCCTCCCTACACTTTTCCCCTTTCAGTATATGGCAGATATGCCATATTGTCAAGTGCAAAAAGGCCGCCGCCCATTCGAAAACAGGCAGCGGCCATACAACTTGATTTTCTTCTTAGCCCAGCAGCGCCAGCACAGCGGCCTTAGGGCGGGCACCCACAGCCTGATTGACCAGCTTGCCGTCGCGGAACACCAGCAGGGTGGGGATGCTCATCACGCCGAACTGAGAGGCCAGCTCGGGCTGTTCATCCACATTGACCTTGCCCACCTTGACATCGGTGCGCTCCTCGGCCACCTCGTCCACGATGGGGCTCAGCATCCGGCAGGGGCCGCACCAGGTGGCCCAGAAGTCCAGCAGAACAGGTTTTGTGCTGTGCAGCACCTCGGCTTCAAAATTTTCTTTGGTAATGGTAACAACAGCCATATCGGTTCCCTCCATTTTTTATCCGCACCCTCTGCGGGGGGCGGTCAGTTCCCTCAAAAGAAGGAGTGATTCTTACTTATGGCTCTAGTATACCCCAAACGACAGGATTTTTCCAGAAACAATCTGTGAACAAAAAAGGCGGCGGCCCGCCCGCTTGGGGGAGAGCCGCCGCCCTGTGTTATTCTTTGGAGTTCTCCGGGCTGTCTGGTCAGAGCGATCAGGCCGTGACCCAGGCGATTGCGGTAACGGGCCACCAGCCGGTCAGGTTCAGAGCGGTGTAAACGCCAACGATTGCGTTGCCGATGGACTTACCCATGTAATCGGCAGCGGCATTGATGCCCTTTGCTGCCAGATCGGTGATATTCTCGCCGTTCTTCTTGTTGTTCTTGATCCAGGTACGGGTCTGATCCAGACCCCAGATCAGGTTTGCAACAGAAATGACTGCGCCGATCGTCCAACCCACAGCAAACGGAGCGGTAAAACCGTCGCCGCCGCTGGTATAGGTCATTTCTTCTTCGTTCATCACGTTGTAGTTCGCGGGCAGCATGAGCTTCTTTTCCATAATAATACTCCTTTACAAAAGCATTTATTGCACGGTGCATCGTACACCGCAGGTTACAGAAAACAGACCCGGTATCCCACTATCCTGGCTTACAGGATCAGCAGAACAGCGCTCAGGGGAGCCAGAGCCACCACCATGGTGCTGGAAACGGCATCCCGGACAAAGTTGGCTGCGGACTTGGACATATCCTCACCGACGGCATCTGCGGCACGGCCCAGAACGGTGAAGAGGTTGCCCTCACGGTTGCTCTTCTTGTTCAGCCAGTCCTTGGAAACGGAAATGCCCCAGATATAGCTGGCACCCAGCACCACAGCACCCACGACCGTAGCGGCAGTGGTTGCAAAGCCGCCAATATCGGAACCGCCCTGGGTATAGGTCATCTCTTCTTCGGAAAGCACTGCGTATTCAGCAGGCAGATTCATGTTCTTGTTCATAGGTCTCATACTCCTTTTTTGAGCAGCTTGAACCGATGGTGTTCTTTCCCAATTTACCATCTGGTTTCCAGCCTTATATTACTACATCACACAGTTTCATGCAATGGATTTTGTGAAAAACCATCAAAAATCGGAAAGTCGCATGAAAAAACAAACGAAAGTTTGGTGAAAAGCACTGCAATAATTTTCCACTCAGCCTGCCACGCCCGCGCGGTAGAGATACGGATCGGTGGTGAAGCTGGCATAACTGTACAGCACAAGGATCTGGTCGTAGTCGTTGGCCGCAATGAGCTGGTCCAGCCCATAGTTATAGTTGCGGAAATCCACCACGTCGATGGCCGCATAGTTGGCTGTCAGGTAGGGCACAAAGCTGTTGGCATAGCTGTCCTTGATGACCAGGATCTTTCCCTCGCCGTCACCCTCCACCCGGCTCAGGCCGTTGTTGCCGTGCAGAAACATGGCGTACTTATCATACACCTTCAGCTTGTCCAGATCGTACAGGCCGGTGGTGGTGCCCTCGGTGGGCTGGCCCGGGCCGGTGACGTTCCAGACCGTCAGGCTGTTCTGCAGGTCGTACCAGGTAATGGTGTCGGGTTCGGCATTCCAGGTGCGGGTCTTGGAGTAGTGGGTGCCGTAGAAATCCTCACAGGTCTCGGCCGTATGGGCATCCCGGTCAAAGGGGGTCAGGCCCAGCGTCTCACAGAACTGCTGGTAGGCGTAATAGGCCCCCAGCGTCGTCCAGTGGTGGTCGGTGCGGTAGTAGAGGTATTCCCCTTTGTGCTCCGTCAGGGCGGGCAGGACATCAATGAACCGCCCGTAGGCCTCTCCCTGTGCGGCAACGCCTTCCAGAATGCCCTTCTCATCGATCTGGGGTGCCCCCGCCGGGACATTCTCAGGGTAGACCACCGAGGCCGACGGCACCAGCATGAGGTTCACCCTGCCCGGGTAGCGCTGGGCAAGGCTCTGGACGGCGGCAAGGTTCTTGGCCATCCCCTTTTCCTCATTTTTCAGGATGCTGTAATGCCGGGCGAACATCATGTGCTCCCGGCCCAGCAGGATGCCGCCGCTCTGGGTCTTTTGGAAGAGGGTGGTCTCCGCCGCGCTCTGCAGGCTGATCCACTGGTCGCGGCCAAACACCTGATCCTTGACGTATCGGGTGTAGCTGGTGAAGTAGTTGTTCAGCCCGTCGGCGGAAACGGCGGTCAGTCTGGGCCGCTGGGTCAGGGTGGTGTTTTCCAGTTCACTGTATGCGCGGTCGGGCGTGACCATATCCAGCACGAACAGCCCGATAAAGAACAGCCCGAAGGCCACCAGCACCGGATACCGGAACAGAGAGGGAGTTTTCTTTGTATGCTTTTCCATTCAGGTCCCCTCCTCAGAAGTTGAAATACAGGAACGGGCTGTTGGTGCTGCCCACCACATACGCCGTGGAGAGCACCAGCAGCACCAGCACCGCAGCCACACGGGTCACGGTGTGTTTGCGCAGGGCGTTCCAGATCTTCTCAATGAGCGGGGTGCAGCACAGGATGCTGACCGCCAGCAGCACGCCGTAGTTGCGCAGGAAGTAGACCGGAGACGCACCGCCCGAGGGGAGGAAGAGCTTGCGGAACAGCAGCCCGAAGCCCACCCCGGCCTCGTTGCCCACAAACATGGCCCAGCCCACCACCACAAGGAACATGGTGTAGATGTGGGGCCAGATCCTGCCTTTTTCCAGATATTTGAGCAGGAGCAGCTTTTCGATGGCCAGCAGGACAAAGTAGTACAGGCCCCAGCAGATAAAGTTCCAGTCTGCACCGTGCCAGATGCCGGTGAGCAGCTCCACCACGAACAGGTTGAAGATCTGCCGCTTCAGGCCCTTGCGGTTGCCGCCCAGCGGGATATAGACATACTCGCGGAACCAGCCGGAAAGGGTCATGTGCCAGCGCCGCCAGAACTCGGTGATAGAGCGGGAGATATAGGGGAAGTTGAAGTTCTGGGGGAAATCAAAGCCCAGCATCTTGCCCATACCGATGGCCATCATGGAGTAACCGGAAAAATCAAAGTAGAGCTGGAGCGAGTAGGCGATGACACCCAGCCAGACCAGCGGCGTGGACGCATTGGCCAGGCCCACAAAGGTGGTGGAAGGGCTGTCGGCAATGCCGATGATATCCGTCCAGAGCGCGCCGACGGCATCCGCCAGCAGGACCTTTTTTGCCAGACCGAAGGTGAACAGGGTCATGCCTTCCTCGATCTGCTGCAAGCTGTAACGATGCTTGTAAACGTGCAGCTGGGCCGAGACATCCCGATACTTGACGATGGGGCCCGCGATGAGCTGGGGGAACATGACAACATAAGCGCCGAAGTCGATGATGTTGTGCTCAGTCTTTACCTCCCGGCGGTAGACATCAATGGTGTAGGAAAGAGTCTGGAAGGTATAAAAGCTGATGCCCAGCGGCAGGACGCTGATGCCCTGAATGGCCGCAAATCCGGTGCCCAGCAGGCTGTTGATGCTGCGCAGGACAAAGTTTGCGTACTTGAAGTAGAACAGCATCCCCAGGCTGGCTGCAAGGGCGACCAGCAGCAGCACCTTGCGCACGCCGGGCTTTGCGTCAAACGCTTCCAGCCCCAGGCCGCAGAGATAGTTGATGAGGATCAGGGCCAGCATGACCGGGAAGAACCGGACCTCACCCCAGCAGTAGAACACCAGGCTGCACACAAAGAGCACCGTATTCTTGAGCTTTGCGGGCGCAAGGTAATACAGCGCCAGCGTGATGGGAAGAAACCGGAACAGAAAGATGATGGTGCTGAAAACCAAGGCTTCGACCTCCTTTTAAAAAAAGAGCTGCTGCAAATGCCCTCTCACACTCGCTGCGCTCGTCAGCTCTCCCTTTGGGAGAGGCGGCAGTGCGGAGCATTGACGGAGAGGGCCTGCAGCAGCCCCATTCAGTTTTATTTTACTCTCCCAGTGCGCTGTCCACCGCGCTGTCCAGATCGGCAGTGCACTCGTTGGAAGCGATGACCATGACCACGGTGTTGTCCTTGAAGGCGATCACGGCGTTCTCCACATTTTCCTGGGCCTGTGCGAACTCAGCGTAGTTGCCGTAGAATGCCACCTGATCCTGCTGGTAAGCAGTCAGCTGGTTTGCAACCTCCTCAGCCTTGCCGTCAGCAGCTTCCACGACCAGCACCATGCCGGCATCGCCGTTGTCGTTGCTCTTCACGCCCTTGTAGCTCACCACATCCTCAGCGGGCAGGTTGAAATCGTACTCAATGTTCATGGCCGCGATCTCAAACTGGTTGGAGATGGGGTTGGCATCCAGCAGGGTCTCGAACGGTGCGTTCAGGGCATCGGTGCTGTTGTCCTCGCCCAGCGGGATGCTGGAGGCCTGGCTCAGCACAGTGGAGGCAGGCTCAGAGGACGCGGCAGAAGAAGCGGTAGAACCGGAAGAAGAACCGCAGCCGGCCAGCAGGGCACAGCTCAGGGCCAGAGAAGCAGCGGTCAGAATGATTTTAGCACGAAGTTTCATGGATTATTCCCTCTTTTATCTATTTTACACCGGTTCGCCCACGCGGAAGAGTTTCCGACAACGAACCATTGTTATCTTACCATATCAAAGCCCGAATTGCAAACGGCAGGCAGAAGATTTTACGGTTTCTTCACCAGCGCTTTGCCGCTCAGCCCGCAATCTGCTGCAGGGCGGCGATATAGTCCTCAAAGCACAGGCCGCTGGCGTTGATCTTTGCGGCATTTTCCACGCCCACATAGCGCCAGTGCCAGGGCTCGTAGGTGATCTCGGTCTTCTCCTCGGCCCCCTTGGGGTAGCGCAGGATGAACCCGTACTCCCCGGCGTGCTGGCAGAGCCAGCGGAAGGCAGCCGTGTTCTCAAAGCCCTCGTCCAGGCCGGTGTGCTCGGGGCTGTTCAGGTCTGCAGCCAGGCCGCAGTTGTGCTCAGAGTAGCCTGGCGGGTTGACGATGGCAGCGGCCATTTCCTTTGCCTTGGCATCGTCATAGCCCTGCTGCTTATAATAGTTGGTCTTTTTCTCGTAGAGATTGGTCTGGTAGGACACGCTGCGGTAGCCGCTCTGCATCCAGACGGTCACATTTTCCGCAGCAGCAGCCTTCTGCAGCTCCAGAAAGGCATTGCAGGCCACGGTCTGCAGGGTCTTGTTCACTGCGGTCTTGGAGCCGCACTCGGCGGTCTCAAAGGTGTAGTTTTCCGGCATCTTATTGGTGTGGTTCACAAGGATCATCAGCGGGTCGGCCAGCATGGCCTTTGCCTCGGCGGCAGTCAGGCCCAGCAGGTTGTCCCGACTCTCCACGCTCTCGGCGGCGGCTCCGCTCACGGCACTGCTCTCCGCCTTGCTGCTCGGCGCAGCCGACGGCAGGCTGCTGGCCGCACTATTGGCGGCGCTCCCGGCGGCATCTGCCGTGGGCACCGGGGCCTTGCGGCGGGAAAGCAGGAAGGACACACCGCCCACGGCCACGCAGACCACAAGGGTCAGCCCGGCGATGCGGCGGATGGCGCGGTTGCGTCGCCGCCGCCGGATCTCTGCCCGGGTCAGGCGGCGGCGGTGGATGGGTTGCTGCTGATTCATAAGAGACCTTCTTTCTCGGTTCATTTTCTGTATATTATGTTTCTCCGGGGGCATCCTAAGCCCGAGGTGACAGCGATGAAGATGACAGCGGAAGAATACGCACGGCGGGTGAAACAGGTCGGCCCCCGCTCCCCTCTGGGTTCCGACTGCCTGTGGGCCTTCTGCGTGGGCGGCGGCATCTGCCTGCTGGGCGAGGTGCTGCGCGGGTGGTATCTTGGCATGGGGCTGGAAGCCCAGCTTGCCGGTACCCTGACCAGCTGCACCCTCATCGTACTGTCGGCCCTGCTGACCACGCTGGGGCTCTACCAGAAGCTTGCCGCCAAAGCCGGGGCAGGCTCGCTGGTGCCCATCACGGGCTTTGCCAACGCCGTGGTCAGCGCCGCCATCGAATTCAAGCCCGAGGGCAGGGTCTGCGGCACCGGAGCCAAGATGTTCACCATTGCAGGGCCGGTCATCGTGTACGGCACGCTGGCCGCTGTGGTCTACGGTGGGGTGCTCTGGCTGCTGGGCGGCTGACCGCTCTGTCTACAATACGCCTGCCGGGATGCAAAAATTGCAGTTTCCCGGCAGAGCGGATGGAGCAGAATATCGCACGAGCGCTATTATAGCACAAATCCCAAAGAAAAACAGCCCTGAAAGGGGGATTTTTTCATGGCGACCCGCCGGGGTGACACCCTGATCTTCCCAAAACCGCCTGTCATCGCTGCACACGCCTGCATCGGCGGCAAAAAGGAGGGCGAAAGCCCGCTGGCGGCAGAGTTCGATGAGCTGCACAGTGACAACCGCCTCGGGCAGGCCAGCTGGGAGGCCGCTGAAACGCAGCTGCAATTACAGACGGCGCGGCTCTGCCTGAAAAAAGCCCACGCCACCGAAAAGGACGTAAGCCTCCTGCTGGCCGGAGACCTGCAGGCCCAGTGCACGGCTTCGGGCTATGCGGCCCGGACGCTGGGCCTGCCCTTTGCGGGGCTGTTCGGGGCCTGCAGCACCATGGCCGAGGCGCTGGGTGTTGGGGCCTGCCTGTGCAGCGCCGGAATGGCAGACGGCCTGCTGGCCATGACCTCCAGCCACTTCTGCACCGCCGAGCGGCAGTTCCGCACCCCGCTTTCCTACGGAGCCGTGCGCACCCCCACCGCCCAATGGACTGCCACGGCGGCAGGGGCCTGCCTGCTCCGCCCCGCCGGGCAGGGGGTTGGCATCCGGGCCGTGACCTTTGGCCGGGTGCAGGATCTGGGCATCCGGGACATCAACAACATGGGGGCCGCCATGGCTCCTGCTGCGGCGGCAACGCTACTGCGCTACCTCACCGATACCAACACCCAGCCGCAGGAGTTCGATGCCATCTGCACCGGCGACCTGGGTCATGTGGGCAGTCAGCTGTTCCGGGAGCTGCTGGCCGCCGAGGGCCTGCTTCTCAAGAACCATATAGACTGCGGTTCCCTCCTCTATGATGTCGAGGGCCAGTCGGTGCACAGCGGCGCTTCTGGGCCGGGGTGCTGTGCAGCAGTGCTCTGCGGGCATCTCCTGCCCCGGCTGGAGCGGCGGGGGCAGCGCCGGGTTCTCTTTCTGGCCACAGGCGCGCTGATGAGCCAGACCACCTTTTTGCAGAAGGAGAGCATCCCCGCCATCTCGCACCTGGTGGAGCTTGCTGCCCCGGAGGAACAGAACGGAGGAAACACATGAACTATTTCTGGGCATTCGTTACAGGCGGGGCCATCTGCGTGGTGGGCCAGCTCTTTCTCGACCTGACCCCCCTGACCCCCGCCCGCATCCTGACGGGCTATGTGGTGGCGGGCGTGGTGCTTTCGGCCCTTGGGTGGTACGCGCCGCTGGCCGAGTTTGCAGGCTGCGGTGCCACCGTTCCCCTGCTGGGCTTCGGTCACCTGCTTGCCAAAGGCGTGCGCACCGCCCTTGCCGAGGAGGGCGCCATCGGCATCCTGACCGGCGGGCTGACCGCTGCTGCCGCAGGCATCACCACCAGCCTTGTCTGCGGCGTGGTCTGTTCGCTGGTGGGCCGCAGCCACGACCAGAACTGAAGCAGAACTCTTCCTGGGACGATACGCTTTTTCGTGTATCGTCCTTTTCTGCGCCGATTCGCGCCCTCTGCATGGTATACTTTTCCAGAAAAGGAGATGATAGTCATGCGTGAGACTCTTGCAACGATCTTATGGGAGGGCTGGACCGCCCTCGTGCTCTGCGCGGCGGCGGTGTTTCTGCCCGGCAGCGAGGCCCTTACATATCCCGCCGTGCTCTGGCCCGGGCTGGTACTGGCGGCTGCTGTGCCTGCAGGCTGGGCGTTCTGGGCGCTGGCAGAGCAGCCCGCACCCCTGCCCCCGGAACAGCTGCTGGAAAAACAAAAACCCCCGTATCGGGTTCCCGATACAGAGGTTTTGTTCGTCAGTCGATCACTTGACCTGTCGTAAATCAGGCGTTCTTGTTTGCACGCTTGGCCATACGGCTGATCTTGCGAGAAGCGGTGTTCTTCTTGATGACACCCTTAGCGCGAGCCTTGTCGATCGCGGAAACAGCAGCCAGGACGGTTGCGTCCTTGTCAGCGGCATTCGCATCGATGGCAGCGTCTGCCTTCTTGACGACTGTTTTCAGGTTGGTCTTAATGGCCTTGTTGTGAGCCTGCTCTGCAGCAGCCTGCACGACGCGGTCCTTCTGAGATTTGATGTTAGGCATTCGTTCCACCTCCTTGGCTACCTATAACAGCGCACCTTATGATACCATATTTGCCGTACCAGCGCAAGCCTTTTTTGAATTTTTGTTTAGAATTTTTTCATTTTCCCATACTTCTGGTACCGTTTGGGCGGGAAAAGCGCCCAAATACGGAAATTCAGCCGGATGGGGGATGCAAAATGCGGGAAACTGACCTTGCCGATGAACTGTTCGGCCAGCCGGGCAAAACCGCCCTGCCCGCCGGGGTGCGCGTGGCAACGGCCCGTCAGGGCGGCGTGACGATCACCCGGGTAGAGATCGCGCGGGAGGGGCTGGCGCGGCCGCGGGGCCGGTATGTGACGCTGGAGGTCCCCAGCGTGAGCCTGCTGGACGAGCGGGACAGCGCCGTGATCGAAGCCGCCGCCGCAGAGCTGCGGCCCCTGCTGCCGCCCGAAGGCCCGGTGCTGGTGCTGGGGGTGGGCAACCGCCGGGTCACGGCGGATGCTCTGGGCCCCCGCACGGTGCAGAAGGTGTTCGTGACCATGGGGCCGCGCACCGTACCGGTGCAGGGCATCCGGCCGGTGGCGGCTGTGGCTCCGGGGGTATCGGTAGCCACAGGCCTGAGCTTACAGCAGCTGGCCGGGGCACTGGTGCGGGAGCTGCGCCCCGCCGCCCTGCTCTGTGTGGACAGCCTTTGCTCTGCTGAGCCGGAACGGCTGGGCCGGACGCTCCAGTTTTCAGACACCGGGCTCCACCCGGCCCAGCCCGACCACTCCCGGCATCTGGATGCCGCCCGGCTGGGTGTGCCTGTCCTTGCGGCGGGCATCCCCACCCTGATGCAGGCCGAGGAGGGCCGGAATCTGGTCGTCACGCCCCGGGATCTGGACGGAGTCATCGCCCACGGCGCGGCCCTGCTGGGGGCTGCCATCAACCGAGCCCTGCAGCCAAAGCTGAGTGTGGCGCAGTTGTGCTGGCTGGTGGGGTAACCCTCTCGGTCTCGCCTTCGCTCACCAGCTCCCCTGATAGGGGCCAGATTTATGCTGCTGCCGGCCCGTCTCTCCTACTGGGAGAGGCAGCAATCCGTTCGCATTGATGGAGCGGTTCTCTCATATCTATTTTGCAGAAGGGGGTGAGGTTCCATGCGCAGGCGGGAAATGGCGGGGTGCGGGCATCCCCTGCCTTTTGCGGCAGCGGCAGGCCTTGCGCTGGGGCTGGCACTGTTTGCGCACCAACTGCTCCTCACGCTGGCAGCAGTGGTCATCGGGCCGCTGCCAGCCGTGCAGACCGCCCTTTACCTGAGCCGGAAAGACCTCTCCGAGAATGCCGCACAGGCCGTGAGCGAATCTGCGCAGGAAACACAGGCAGAGCCTGCACAGGAGGCTCCCGCCCTGCCTGCCGGTGACATTGAAGCCTATCTTGTCCCGCTGGAAGGCGATGAGGCCCGCCCGGAGGGAGCCGGTGCCATCCTGGAAAAGAACTATCCGCAGGGCAGCGGGGAGAAATACATTCCCTGCGGCAGCGGCAGCATCAAGAACAACACCAGAGTCTCCAGCGCCGACATTGCCGCCGAGATCACCAACCCGCTCCCCTTTGCGGTGGAGTGGAACAGCCCCGACCCGCAGATCCTCATCATGCACACCCATGCCACTGAGGACTACCGGCTCTCGACAGGGCTGTGGTACCGCCCGGGGGACGGCTCCCGCACCACCGACCGGGACCTCAACATGTGCGCTGTGGGCCGGGTGATGGCGGACACCCTCAACGCCGCCGGGCTCAATACCCTGCACGATGAGACCCTGAACGATTACCCCAGCTACACCGGCAGCTATGCCAACAGCCGCGCGGTGGTGCAGCAATACTTATCGCAGTATCCCAGCATCAAGATCGTGCTGGATGTCCACCGGGATGCCATCGAGACTGAGAACGGCTCCCGCATGGCCCCGGTGTGCACCGTCAACGGGCGGCAGGCAGCGCAGGTGATGATCATCTGCGGGTGCGACAACGGCACCACGGTCAGCCTGCCCAACTACCGGCTCAACCTCCGCTTTGCCGCCGCCTGGGAAACCTCCATGGAGGGCCTGTACCCCGGCTTCACCCGCCCGGTCCTGTTCAGCTACCGGTTCTACAATCAGGATCTGACCCCCGGCAGTCTGCTCATTGAGATCGGCGGGCACGGCAACAACCTGAACGAGGCCCTCTATGCCGGGCAGCTTGCCGCCCAAGGGTTGATTTCAGCATTAAAACAGTAAAACCTCCCAGTCCGCATCTGCTTCTTCGGCAAGTACGACCTGCCCTCTTTGCCAAGGGCTCCCCTATCAGGGGAGCTGGCGAGCGAATGCGAGACTGAGAGGTTTATTTTATTTTTGCTTATTCGTATACGATGCAGCCCAGGATCTGCTTGCCCAGCCGAACGATCTTCTCGTTCTGCTCCCGCACGGCATCGGTGCGGGTGACCGTGCAGTCGGCAGCCAGCACAATGGCATCGGCAGCCACCACATGGGGCACGGTGGCAGCGGCCTTGAGGATGCTCTCGGCGGCGGTCACGCTCTGGCCGCGCAGGGGTTCCGTGGCCTGCAGGGCAGCGGCCAGTGCTTCCAGCTGGTCCGCAGGCAGATCGCCGGTAACCAGAATATTCCTCGCCTCCGGGGCGCGGTTGCGGATGGTCTGAGCCATCAGGCAGAGCATCTCAGCGTCTGCGCTGCCGTCGGGGCGGCCCTCCATCTGATAGAGCTTTGCATCCAGCTTTCCGGCCTTCTTGGTGCGGTCGCTGGCCAGCGCGCCCAGCACGGGCAGGCCGGTGGAGCGGTTCAGCTCGCTGGCCGAGTAGACCATGCCGTCCAGCAGGAACTTGACCACGACCACGCCGCAGGCAAGCACACCGCCCAGCAGGAAGCCAATGAACAGATACTTTGCCACCGAGGAGGCAGCGCCGCCGTCCAGTGCGGGCTCCTCCGCACTCTCCCAAGTACTCTTAGCAGAAGCCAGATTGTCATCCAGCGCCTGACGGGCACTCTGCAGTTCCACCAGCTGGCTCTGCAGATTCTGAACATCTTCATCGCTCGTCTGCTGCAACGCACGCAGTTCCGTGGAGACCCCCTGTGTCACGCTCTGATCAATCACGCGTACACTGTGGCTGCACACAGCAGCTGCCGCTTTATCATGGATCAGATCCAGACGACCCAGCAGCGCGTTCAGAATTTTCTCTGCGGTCTGCTGATCTGCAGCATACGCCTGCAAGGTCATCACGCCGTTATACTCGCCACTGTCGTTCTGGGAAAGTTCTACCGTGACCACGCCCTTCAGGTAGCGCACATCTACCCCTACGGCATCAGCGGCAGCATTCATGGAGTCACCGCTGACCAGCTGTTTCTGATATACAGCCAGCAACGCACCGGTCGGGTCAACATTCTGATACGCAGAACCCGGCTGGATTTTGTAGCCGCTGTCAATATAAAGGTCAGCCTGCGCCGTCCAGACATTATAAACGTCCAGATTTTTTAGCAGCGACTTTTCTGCATAGTCCTGTGCCTGTTTCAGTGCTTCCTGCACACTAGACTGCGCATCCTCGTTGCTCTTCGCCGTCAGCTCGTACTGCTGCACAGCAAACTCATAATCCTTCTCTTTCTGCTGATACTCAGCCAGAGCCTCCTCATAAGCAACCTGATCTTCTGCCGAAACAGCGCCGCCGCGCAGGATCTTTACTCCGGCAAGGCCGCCAGCGATCACCGCACAGACAACCGCGGTCAGCAGGATGGGCTTGAGCTTGTGCAGAAGGGTCACCATGAGCGCGACGAGGTCGATCTCTTCCTCATCCTGTGCGCCGGTGGGGTAAGTGGTTTGGTTTTCGTTCATGCTCTACTCCTCAGGACAAAGCCAATCTTCATGTTTGTTCCGTTTTGTGCAATGCACATACTATAACAGGATAAATAATATCATTCTTTCCGGCAGAATTCAACCGTTTTTCCACAAAAAGCCGATTGACAAACCGGTGCTGCTGTGCTATTTTTAGAATTACTGAAAAGCAAGGATCGGGAAAAGTAACGCATTCCGGACGCTCCAGAGAGCGCGGCAGCAGCTGAGAGCCGCGTGCGGGCCAGTGCGCGAACGAACACCCGGGAGCTGCAAACTGAACACGGCATTCCGCCGCCAGTAGGTGCGCCGCAAAGCCCAGCGTTACCAGGGCAGCGCTTATTGGAGCGCGCGAGCGACCGGACACTTCCGGTAATTCAGGTGGCACCGCGGACATTACAAGACAGCTTGTTCGCCCTGAAAATTCAGGGCAAAGCTGTCTTTTTATTTTTATATCGGAGGAAAGAAAGATGGAACGTACTGAGATCGTCTCGCTGTACAAGAACACTCCCGCCGACGGCACGGTGGTCACCGTGTGCGGCTGGGCCAAGAACATCCGTGATTCCAAGAACATCGGCTTCATCGCCCTGTCGGACGGCGGCTGCTTCAAAACCCTGCAGGTCGTGCTGGAGGCAGGCAAGCTGGCAAACTACGAGGAGGTCATCCACACCGGCCTGTACAGCAGCCTGCGCATCGTAGGCCGCATCGTCCTGACCCCGCAGGCAAAGCAGCCCTTTGAGCTGAACGCCGACAGCGTGGAGATCCTGGGCGACTGCCCCGCAGACGAGTACCCCCTGCAGAAAAAGAAAATGAGCATGGAGTATCTGCGCACCATGCCCACCCTGCGCCCCCGCACCAACACCTTCAACGCCGCATTCCGCGTGCGCAGCGTGGCTGCCTACGCCATCCACAAGTTCTTCCAGGAGAACGGCTTCATCTACTCCCACTCTCCCCTGCTGACTGCTTCCGACTGCGAGGGTGCCGGTGAGATGTTCCAGGTCACCACGCTGGACCTGCAGAACGTGCCCAAGAACGAAGACGGCACCGTGGATTACAGCCAGGACTTCTTTGAGAAGCCCGTCAACCTGACCGTTTCCGGCCAGCTGGAGGCCGAGGCCATGGCCATGGCCTTTGGCAAGGTGTACACCTTCGGCCCCACCTTCCGTGCGGAGAAGAGCTTTACCACCCGCCACGCCGCCGAGTTCTGGATGATCGAGCCGGAGATGGCCTTCTGCGACCTGAAGGGCTACATGGACACCGCCGAGGCCATGACCAAGTTCGTCATCCGCTATGTGCTGGACAACTGCCCCGATGAGATGGCCTTCTTCAACCAGTTCATCGACAAGGGCCTGATCGAGCGCCTGGAGCTGGTGGCAAGCAGCGAGTTCGGCCGCATCACCTACACTGAGGCCATTGAGATCCTGAAGAAGAACAACAAGAAGTTCCAGTTCCCCGTGGAGTGGGGCGTGGATATCCAGACCGAGCACGAGCGCTACCTGACCGAGGTCGTGTTCAAGAAGCCTGTCTTTGTCACCGATTACCCAAAGGAGATCAAGAGCTTCTACATGAAGATGAACGCGGACGGCAAGACCGTGGCCGCAGCTGATATGCTGGTGCCCGGCATCGGCGAGCTGATCGGCGGCAGCCAGCGCGAGGAGAACTACGACAAGCTGGTGGCCCGCATGGACGAGCTGGGCATGGACAAGACCAACTACGAGTGGTACCTGAACCTGCGCAAGTTCGGCGGCGTGGAGCACGCCGGTTACGGCCTGGGCTTCGAGCGGATGATCATGTACCTCACGGGCATCCAGAACATTCGTGACGTGCTGCCCTTCCCCCGCACCGCTTACGGTTTCTAAGGATTAAATTCAACCCTCTCAGTCAAAGCCTGTCGGCTTTGCCAGCTCCCCCGAAGGGGGAGCCTATTGCGGCTCTTGGATAAAGGCAGCATAGCCTCTCCCCTCGGGAGAGGTGGCATTGCGAAGCAATGACGGAGAGGGTTGTTTTCAACAAGGAGATAAATACAAGTGGAAAATATCGCTCCTGCCCTGTTGGACTGGTTCTACGCCAACCGCCGCATCCTCCCCTTCCGGGAGGACCCCACGCCCTACCATGTCTGGCTGAGCGAGATCATGCTGCAGCAGACCCGGGTCTCGGCGGCGCTGCCCTACTACGAGCGCTTCCTTGCCGCCCTGCCGGATATCCCCGCGCTGGCCGGATGTGAGGAGGAAAAGCTGCACAAGCTGTGGGAGGGGCTGGGTTATTACAGCCGGGTGCGCAATCTGCAGAAGGCAGCGAAGATCGTCTGCACTCAGTACGGCGGGCAGCTGCCTGCTGATTACAACGCCCTGCTGGCCCTGCCCGGCATCGGGGAGTACACGGCGGGGGCCATTGCATCCATCAGCTTCGGTCTCCCGGTGCCCGCTGTGGACGGCAACGTTCTGCGGGTGTTTGCCCGGCTCTACAACGACCCCCGGCTGGTCACCGACCCACAGGTGAAGCGGGAGTTCACGGCACGGGTCATGGAGCACCAGCCGCCCGCAAAAGCCGGAGACTACAATCAGGCTCTGATGGAGCTGGGCGCGCTGGTCTGCCTGCCCAACGGTGCACCCCTGTGTGAGCAGTGCCCGCTGGGCACGCTCTGCCGGGCCCGGGCCGCAGGCACCGCCCTCTCCCTGCCCCAGAAAACGCCCCCCAAGGCCCGGCGCATCACACCGGTCACGGTGGCGCTGGTGCTGAACGAGGGCCGGGTGCTGCTCCAGCAGCGGCCGGCCAAAGGCCTGCTGGCCGGGCTGTGGCAGCCGGTGCTGTGGGAGGATACCACCCTTACCGCCGCAGAGACCGCCGCCCGCCTTGCTGCCCTGGGGCTGGACTGCACAGGGGTACATTTCACCCCCCTGCCTGCGGCCAAGCACATTTTCACCCACATCGAGTGGCACCAGAGCGGCTATTTCCTCACTGTGCCGGAGCAGCCCGCCCCCGCAGGTTGCGTCTGGGCCGGAAAGAAGCAGCTGGAGGCTGCGTACACCCTGCCCGGTGCCTTCAAGGTCTACAAAAAGCTGCTGCTGACCAAATTGCTGTGATTGCCCGGATTGATGAAATTTCTGCATTTCGGATTGTAATTTTTTGCTTTTCCGGGTATAATAGCCTTATCAAAATGAACTCCGGTTCCATGAACCACCGTTCCCCACCAGAAAAGGAGTGTGTCCTATGAAGAAATCCTGTCTGATCGCTGTTATTGCCACGCTGGCCGCTGTGGCCGGTGCGCTGGCCGCCGTGGCTGTCTATCTGCACCGCCGTGAGAAGGAGCTGGACGAGTACGAGCGTCTGCTGTTTGGCGAGGATAAGGCTGAGACCGTTGAGCCTGCCGCAGAGCAGCCCGCAGAAGATCCTTCTGCCGAGGATGCCGCAGAATAAACCAAACACCGAAAAACGCACCCGGCTTGTCTTTTTTCGACTGGTCGGGTGCGTTTTTTCATAACGGCATCCCCTCTCAGACGCTCTGCACCTGAAAGGGGATGCCGCCTAAGGAGTACATATCCATGAAACGATTTTTGTTGTGGGTCGTTGGTGTCATTCTGGGCGTTGCCGTACTGCTGGGCGCGGTGATGACCGTGAGCTATTCCTTTACCGGCGAAGGGTCCCGTCCGGCGGCAGAAACGCAGTTCGGCGGGCAGGCGCTGGAAGTGAACGGCTCCTGCTGGCAGGTGCCGCTGCTGGGCGGCATCTTCGATAAGGTGTTCACCAGCCCCGAAACGCTCACCGTGCAGAAACTGGGCGTGCTGTATGACGCACACCCAGCCCTCGCCCTGCCCGATTGGGCCAGCTACACCACCCTGACCATCGAGACCGACATCGGCAGCATCGTGTTTGCTGGGTCGGCCTCTCAGTACGAGGACTTTCTCTTTCCTGCCAACGGGGATTACAAGGCAAAGCTGACGGTCTGGCGGCTGCCGCAGGACTATCTTGCCACCCAGTTTGAGGGCGGCTCCACCGGTGCCATCCGCAAGAACCTGGGCGTGGAGCACCCGGCCAAGCCCACGGGCTGGTACAGCTACTCCTTCCGGTTCACCCTGCAGGCCAGCGCGGAGGTCGCCCTTTCCACCGAGCGGCTGGAGCAGGGCGGCGTGGCTGCGCTTTCCATCACCGGCCTGACCGGCGAGACCGCTCCCGCCGTGGAGACCGACCTGGGCAGCGTTCAGTGTGTCCGGCTGGGCAGCGGCTGGCGCGCCTACATCCCCGCCGCCTACAACGCTTCGGCGGGCGGGCACACGGTCAACGTTACCGTCAACGGCGAGACCTTTGCCCGGACGCTGACCGTTCTGCCCAAGGATTTCGGCACCGTGGAGGTGGAGCCGGAATCTGCATCCACCGAGGCCGCCAACGCCGAGTTCCGGAACAACATCTGGCCCCTGTACGAGCAGCCCGTGCGGGAAAAACTCTGGGCCGGTGCCTTCCTCTGCCCGGCAGAAAACTACATGACGCTGGTGGATTTCGGTCAGGTCAAGGTGATCGGCGGCCAGCAGGGCAGCCGCTCCAACTCCACCCGGCTCTACACCATCCCCGGGGAGCCCTGCCGTGCCCCGGCGAATGGCGTGGTGGTGTTTGCAGGCGATCTGGCCCTCACCGGCAGCACCGTGGTCATCGACCACGGCTGCGGCGTGCGCAGTTATCTGTACGGCCTGCAGGAGCTCTCCGTGACCCGCGGGCAGACTGTGGAGCGGGGGCAGGCCGTCGGCGTGCTGGGCGAGGAGCTGACCATGGACTTCAAACTCGGCAGCAAGAGCGTGAACCCCTGGCCCCTGTTCCAGACCAGCGGTGGGTTATTCTGGCAGGAGAAGGGCTGATCCTGCAAAAAATTTGCAGAAACCTGTAACGCTTTCTCCTTTTCTGCGTTATTGGGGTGAAAGGCCATGAAAAAGGAGGGCAAAAGACGATGAAAACGAATTGTGATATCATCCGTGACCTGCTGCCGCTATATGTGGAGCACATCACCAGTGAGGCCAGCAACGCACTGGTGGAAGAGCATCTGGCCGAATGTGAAGCCTGCCGCGCCGAGCTGGAACAGATGGAGCAGCCGGTGCCGGTACGGCCGGAAGCGCAGCCGGATGCGCCCCTGCGCAGGATCAGGGCCGCCCTGCAAAGAAGGAGCATCCGTGCTGCAATCGGCTCTGTGCTGGCTGCCCTGTGCGCTCTGGCAATGATGTTCTGGATGGGCACTGCCCGCGTCCCGGCCACCGCAGAGCAGGCTCATTTCTGGACCTACAACCGCAAAGAGAATGGTGCAGACATCTGCATTCTGGAAGTGCAGGGCGAGGGTGTCTGGCTGGATATGGAGGACACCTTCAGCTGGGGCAAGCCGCAGATCACTGTGCGGGCCATGCGCTACCGCTTTCCGGGCGTGCATCGGGTACTGACAGCCCTGGTGGGTTCTGATCGATCCACTGTATGGGTCATGGTGTCTCGCACCCAGCTGCTGACCGTGGACTGCGCAGACCAGACCCTGTACTACCGCGATGGACAGCTGGTAGACCGCTACATCGTGCAGGAAAACCCGGACGGTACCTTCGACTACGCCTACGGCACCGACCAGGAATACGGCATCGACTATAAGAAGGGCTGAGCCTATGGACATCGACAGCGTTTACCGGCTCTATTTCCGGGATGTGTTTCTGTTCCTGCAGGGCCTGACCCACAACGAAGCGCTGGCCGAGGAGCTGACGCAGGAAACCTTCTTCAAGGCACTGGACGGTCTGAAGGGCTACGACGACCGGCAGGATGTACGGGCGTGGCTGTTCACGGTGGCCCGCAACACCTATTATTCCCACTGCCGCCGGACAAAGCGCACTGCCCCGCTGGAAGATGCCGAAACCGCCCCCGCCGACACTCCGGACATTGCCCAGCTGCTGGTCGATCAGGATGCGGCATTCACTGTACATCAGTGCCTGCACACGCTGGACGAGCCTTACAAAGAGGTGTTCAGCCTCCGGGTATTCGGCGAGCTGCCCTTTGAGCGCATCGGGCTGATCTTCGGCCACAATGCCGCATGGGCCCGGGTGACCTACTACCGGGCCAAGACCCAGCTGCAAAAGATGCTTTCCGCTTCCACCTGACATTCCCTATCACAGCAGAACGCCCCCGGCCCAAAGGCGCGGGGGTGTTCTTTTTGTGCGCAGGACTCAGACCGTTTTGCCTGCTCAAGCTGACCAAAATAAAAAAGTTTTAGGGCTTCGTTGATTGTTGCGTTTGCAACTCCACCGCAATGGTAGTGCCCTTCTCCGAACTTTTCTCCACCCAAACGGAGCCGCCGTGGAGGTCGGCGATCTCCCATACCAGTGAGAGCCCCAGTCCTGCGCCGCCGTATTCCCGGCTGCGAGACTTGTCCACCCGGAAGAAGGGCTGGAAGATACTGCGCTGATACTCCTCCGGGATGCCGCAGCCGGTGTCGGAGACGCGGAGCAGGAGCTTTTCCAACTCCTGAGTGACAGAAACCCGTACCGAGCCGCCCGGCCGGTTGTACTTGACAGCATTCTCCGTCAGGTTGAAGATCAGCCGGTAGATCAGTGCATCGCTGCCGGTCATAATGCCGTCGCCCTCCGCCGTCAGCGTGACACCGAGCTTATCTGAGAGCGGCGTAAGATCTGTGAAGATCTCCTCGATCATGGGAGCGAGCTGGATCCTCTCGTTCCGCGCCACCTGCCGCAGATTGCTCATCTCCAGCAGCGTCTTGGTCATCTGTGCCAGCCGTTCCGTCTGCTCACGCAAAAGCGTGAGGAACTCCGCCGTCTCCGGTCGCACATCAGGATGCTCCGCGGAAAACAGCTCCAACTGCGCCTGCATTAGTGCCAGTGGCGTGCGCAGCTCGTGGGCGGCGTTGCCGGTGAACTGCCGCTGGGCGGAAAAGGCGT
>OWKD01000038.1_pt1 | contig 61836 bp, 70 predicted proteins | sample 1732981 | NCBI WGS metagenome assembly OWKD01 (sample SAMN05065776, study PRJEB22554) | human gut metagenome | biome: ENVO:2100002; feature: ENVO:00000062; material: ENVO:00002003 | host: Homo sapiens | place: USA
TCTGTGCAGCCAGCATCCGATCCACGTCGTTGGCGTTCAGGGTGGAAAAATCAAAATCGATGCCGTTGATGATCATAGAAGTCCTCCTGTTACAAAAAGGGCCCCCGTTCACCGGGAACGAGGGCTGTATGAATCATTGAAAATCGGGGGTTAGCCTGCTGCGGCTACGGTCAGGTAGTTGAACTCAGCCGGAACACCTACGCCCTTTACGTCGCAGGCAAAACCTGCGGAGTTGCTGGCGGAGCCGCTGGAATCGGCAGTGACAATAAAGGCGGCCTCGCCTTTCTCGCCCTTGCCGGTCTTTGCGCTGAAGTAGATATAAGGGAACACCACATCAGTGCCGGAGCCGAACTTGACCTTGTGGGAGAGCAGGAAATCCTGCGCGGGGTCGCCCACGCAGCGGTTGCCGTTCAAGGAGAAGGTGCGCTGGGTCTCGCCCTTCTCGGTGACAGTGCCTGCGCGGATATAGGCCACGTCCTCGGTGGAAGCGTTCAGGGCACCGGAGTGCTCCTTGACACGCTCTGCAAACACGACCCAGTCGCTCTCCTTGGTCTGGGTGGAGGCATCGGTCTGGATGGCAAAGATGAAGTCATCGGCCTTTTCAGTGCCGGTGTAGTCCGCGCTGGGCACGATGCCCTTCTTGGTCTTGAGCGCGGCCAGGGTTTCGGAAACAGTCATAGGGTTATCTCCCTTCCTGATAGTATTGAAGTTGAAGCTGGATTTGGAATCGGCAGGTGTTGGCATCCTGATTCAGGATGTACCCCGGGGAAAGGCACACCACAGCCTCTGCCTTTTTATCACCTGCCAGCTTGGGCAGGTTCTGCGCGGAGGTCTGCGTTTCCACCCAGTCGGCGAAGTCGTCCCAGAAGGAGCTGTTCGCGGCCTGCTCCACCACGTTCTGGGTGTAGCTCATCCGAGAAGCCAAGACGTAGTTCTTGGCTCTCAAGCTGCCCCTGATGTACTGCTCCAGAATCGGCGCGGTCGGGGTGCTCTCCAGGGAGAACTGACAGGGCTCTGCGCCCAGATAGTCGATGGAGAACGCCACATCGCCGTCGTTCAGAGAAGCGGCAAGCGGGCAGGAGGCCAGCCATTCCAGCATAGCCTGAATGTCGGGGGTCTTGGTTTCGTTCATTTCAGCTCCTTCTGCGCTCTGGCCTTGACAAAGGAGATGAACTCCTGCCCGTGGTCATTGACGCAGCGTTCGCCCCAGTGGGGGCCTCGTCCGTCCTCCCGCACGCCCCGGCCACAGGGCAGCCGGTAGTACTGAGCGGCGGCGTAGGGCGTGGCCTGCACGATCTGCCCACTGCCGAGAACGGTGTGATCGTTCGTGCTGCCTGCTAGAGCGCCGGTGCGCAGGGGGATGTACGGTTTTACCAGCCGGACAAACTCACCATCGGCCTCTTTCTGGAGGCGTTCAAAGGCTTCTGTGTACTGCCCGGCGAGGTCTGCTTTCCAGCAGATGCCGAGGTTCAGGCTGCCCTTCTGCCCCAGCTTGACATCTGCGGGCTGGTTGATCTTCAGCAGAGGGTTGGCCATCAGCTCACCTCCACATACCAGTGAGGGCAGCGTCCGCTGCGGTTGTCCTGGACGCACGTTACCGTCCCGGTGCGCCCGCTTGGCAGAAGCACCTTGTCCTCCAGCGCTACTGTCCACCGACGGCCCCGGAGCGCGGCCTCTGCGGCCTTGAATGCCTCGGGGGCGAGGAACGTGCCGCCCGCCGGGCTGGGGCTCTCAGCAGCCCCGGAGGGGGCTGCTGTGGTGTGGCCGGGGAAGATGCAGAGCGAAGTCTGCTCCTGCCGGGCAAAGCCGGGGGTCTCTACGTGAGCGCTGCTGACTTCACGACAGCTGACACCGGACAGTACTGTGGTGTAGCTCTCGCTCACAGTGCCCTTGCGGAGGATGTGAGTGATGGTGACAGTCTGGTCTGCGCCGAGAGGTTTTCGCATCGGTCGGCCTCCCTTCAGCGTCTGCGGGGCGGGTGGTACACGCCGCCCTGGTACAGCATCCAGCGAGTAACCGGGGCGCTCAGGGTCTGCTCCACGATCTGCTGCTGCCGTGCGCCGAGGTAGGATTGCATATCCACCCCGGATGCATAGCTCTCAGTGTACCCGTGGTTGCTGACGCTGGTCACGCCGTCCCAGCTGGCGCTGACCTCTTCCGAGAGGGCCACCAGCCGGGCCTGGCACAGGGCCAGAAGTTCTGTCTGCTCCGGCTCAGCTGCGATACTGGCGCACCAACGTGTAGCGTTCTCAATGAAGAGCGCCGCGTCGATGGCCATTGGCGTGAACTGCGGTTCAGTCAGACTGCTATCTGGGTACTTCTCCTTGAAATCGGAGTAGGTCAGCCAGCTGTCCATAGGTTACGCCTCGACGAAGTTCACCTTGGGGATGGTGATCTTACCCATGCGGACGTTCTTGTGGTCAAACTTCAGCTTCCAGTTGGCGGAAGTAGTGAGCTCCGTGTCGGTGGGGGTCTCCTTGGCGATATTATCCGCGTCGAAGCTCAGACCGTTGGGGTGCAAAATGAAAGAGCGGTTGTTGTACAGGATGTCCGTACCGCCTGCCTTGGCTGCATCGTACTCGGTGGTATCCGGGGAGATGACCTTGGGGTTTGCGGTCAGAACGGAACCCTGACCCAGCAGGAAGGTGTTGTAGTTGGTGCCGTCGTCGGTGCCGCGGTCGTTCTCGATGACGACCAGGCCGTTGATGGTGGGCAGGCTGACTTCCTTCTGGAGCACGTTGGTGATGGTGTACTTGTTGTAGTTCAGCAGGCCCAGCTTCTTATACTCGGCCATGATCTTGGAGTGCACCACCAGCAGGCCGAACTTACCGGAGAAATCGCCCAGGGCACTCTGCTGCACGTCGATCAGCTGGTTTGCGGTCACGCCGCCGGTCTTGACGGTCAGAGAGTGGTTCTCCAGGCCGGTAACGCCCAGGGCGGCGTTGACCAACTTGACCAGCAGGCCCTGCTTGTACATGCGCCAGTAGCGGCCAGTGTTGCGGGCCACGGCAGCCATGGGGTCAGCCGCAGTCAGCTCACGGGTCAGCTCAGCGGCTTTCCAGGCCTTCATGCGGTCGATACGAATCCAGCTCTGCTTGCCGCCGGAGATCTCGGTGGGCACGTTGTCGTTCACGCCGTCGCGCACCAGAGGAGCGTCCTGGTCGGGGTCGAGGGGATTATAAAAGCGGATGGTACCCTGCACGCCGCCGTTGTCCAGGGCGGAGGCCATGCTCTGGTCGTTGGCCAGGATGCCGGATGCAAGGATGGAATCGGAGAAGGTGGCCTCCTGATCTACGAAGCCCTGATAGACCTCGGGGTCAAACGGGAAGCCGCCAAAAGTGCCGGTGATAGGCATATCTCATTACCTCGTTAGTGTCGTGCAGCCCTCACCAGTGTGGAGAGCTGCTGGAAAAGTGCCGGGTTACGGGTGCGCAGGGCCATGCGCTCGGCACCGGTCATCTGGAGAAACTCCTGCAGGGTGGGCTGTGCACTGCCACCCTGGCTGCGGGGCTTCGGGACGATGATCGGGTTGCCCTGGGGCTCGTTGCCCGGCTGCGGTTCGGAGCCGCCATCCTGCGGGGCGGGGGAGCCCTGCTGGAAGAGGTACGGCTTGCGGGATTTGAGATCAGCAAATGCCTGCTTGACATCCTCTGCCTGATTCTTGCTCTCACGCAGTGTAGCTCTGTCCGGCAGCAGCTGGATTACGTCCGCCTCATCCAGAGCGCCTGCCTCCCGGGCAGCGCTGCGCAGCACGTTGTTGAATGCGTACTCGGCAGCCTGGGTGTTCAGCTGGTTCGTCAGGTTGGTGATCTGACTGCGCAGGTCGTTGACATCCACGCCCTCAAAGGCGACCAGTCCCTGCTGAGCGGTGGCCAGCTGCGCCTGCAGGCCCTGTACAGTGGCCTGGTAGGTGGCTGCGTCCTGCCCGTGCAGGCGCATGATCTCGTTGATCTGCTCCTCGGTCAGACCCTCGATGGCTCTCAAATCCTCACGTTTCATGGTTTTACCTCCCGGAGGGCGTACAGCAGATGTTTCGCGCTGCCGGTCGCGGTGCCCTCTGCGCCGCTTGTACACCGGGCGCGTGGTGTAATCTGGTGTTATCGTATCACAAACCTGGGGTCTAAAACGTTACGACTTGAACGCTGCATACCTAAAACAAAGCATACAGAAATTCCTATAAACCCTACGCGCGCGGGCATCAAGCGTGCTCGCGCGTATATGTATTCTTATTTTCTTCTATTTAGGGTCAGGATAAGAGTTTGAGTAGACATTGTATGTTTTGGCCTGAAAACCCGCATGAACACTCACTTTTTCGTGACTACAAAGTTTGTATTGCACTGAATGTTGCAACCAACTAGAATTTTGTTGCAACCGTATGCAAGCAAAATGCCCCGCGCCGGGAGGATTGTCCTCTTCAGCGCGGGGCGTTTTGTGGTGTAGCGGTCACTCCTCGTCCGGTGCGAGGATAAGCTGGGAGCCGTCCGGGAGGATGAACGCCAGCTTTGCGCCGCAGAGGGCGGCGGCCTTGGCGAGGTCTCTGGCCGACCAGCTGTCCCGTCTCAGCTTGTTGCTCATGGCCTGCGGGGTGGTCATCCCGAAAGCGGCGGCGAAGGTGTTCTGGTCGGTCTCGGTCAGCTCCAGAAGAGCCTTTACTCGGCTTGATGTGGTCATCTTGGGTCACTCCTTTCTGCCACAAGGATATGACTTGCCGGGGCAAAAGTCAACAACAAAAAGAAATTAAAAAATAAATCAAAAACAACTTGACTTTGTGCTTGCGCAGAGGTAACATACAGCCACCGGAAGGGCTCCGGGATAAAAAATAACGGAGGAAAACGAAAAAATGGTTAAACTGGAGATTGTGTATCAGGTGGTCGGCAGCCACGACAAGATCGTGACTAAGCGTCGGGTGTTCAAAACCCAGGCGGCGCTGGAGCGCTTCGCACTCCGCCTGGTCGATCAGGATAACTTCGTAGGCATCCTGGCCTACGCTGGCAACTAAGGAGGGCTGAAGAATGCGATGTGATGATTGGACATCCGCAGCGGCGCTGTATGACGGCGGCTGGCGGGCAGAAGACCGGGACGAGCTTGTAGCGGAGTACGACCTCTCCGAAGAAGAGGCAGACGCAATCTGCGAGGATCTCCGCAGGATGGATGAGAAGGAGGGTTGAGCCATGAAGAAAGATGAACTGCGCCGCCACCTGGGCACCGTAACCCTCGGGCTGGATTCTCAGTGGAGCGTCATGCACCGGCAGGACTTGGATGACAGCACTCGGGTGGCTGCTGCTGGGCAGTATCAGGGGATGCTCTTCACCATCACTGCTCTGGGCGGTGACTGGCTGCGGGATGACAACAACAAGCATCGGGTGTTCCTGATGGGCGAATCCAGCCGGGACACCGACGAGTACACGAACAAGGAGGACTGAACTATGAAAGAGCGTGCATTAACCTACGGGGAGTTCATCGCGCTGGCTAAGGCAAACTATACCAAGGGCGGCGATGGCTACGTCGAGTGCTGGGATGACCGCACCTTCACCTACTTCGTGAAGGAGTTCGGGCCCATCACCAAGACCCGGGCGCTGCAGATGTTCGCTGCGGCGTTCGACGAAGAGAAGGAAGAACGGGCAATCGCCCAGGCAGCTGCGAAAGGAGAATGGTAATCGTGTTCAATATCAACGATATGGCAAGCCTGCGGGCAGCCTACAGTTTCGTTCGTACCCTAAGAGAAGTCACCGTTCCGGTGGAGAACGTGGTTCGCCGGGACAAGCACATCGCAGATGTCAAGCGCGAAATTCGGGAGTTCACCCACCGGGAGGCATCGCGCAGCCGCATCGTGAGGGACGATGGCATCGACGGCTACGTGGAGCTGGTTCAGTTGCCGGAAGCCCTGGATGAGGTGCATAAAGTGGTTGCTGCTGACTGGTTCCGCGCGAACCGCTACCTGGAGTTTCTTCCGACACCCTACGACTGCTCCGGCCAGAAGTTCACAAACTGGTTCAAGCTGTTTCGTCGTCAGGGTCACTGGTTTGCGTATCACTCTGTGAGCATTGACGTTTAAAGGAGGACTAACCATGAAGAAGCTGAACATCACTTATGACACCGCGGAGATCGAGAACGGCGAGAAGATCGTCGGGGAGACCTGCTACACCGTCAAGATGCAGGACGCGCTGGCCGAGCAGCTGCTCCGAGACCCCGGCTCCTGCGGGGCCATCGATGTGGCCCACCTCGAGTTCCTGCTCCAGAGCGTGGAGATCCTGCAGGGCCGGAGATTCGTGGACGGCAGCATCAAGCACTATGAACTGGTAAAGGAGGGCTGATCTATGAAAACAAGCGCATTCAACCGCATTTATGCGGAAGCCCAGCACGTCAATATCCAGAGCAGCGAGTGGTTCAACTTCGCCGGATTCTTCTGGATGCAGTGCACCGAGCACCAGCTGTCGAAGATGCGGGAGCTGCTCCGGGTGCAGGGCTGCAAGACCGTGCAGAAGGACGATGGTGTGTGGTTCGCGTTGGACAATGGCATTCTGATTAAAGCAAATTGAGGAGGGCTGATCTATGAAGAAGGTCAACTGGAAGGTGTACGGCGAAGCGCTGGATGCGCTTCAGGCGCAGTTCTCTGCGGAGGACGGCATCCAGATCCACAACTGCAACTTTGCTCGGCAGGGTACCCCGGTGAAGATGGGTGTCCAGTGGGCCTCCCTCGGAACCAAGAGCCCGGAGGAGGCTGCCGAGTATGCAGACCGGATTCTGAACGCTGCCATGGCGGCAGAGCACTTCGTGTATAACGGCTACGTGGTGGACTATGAGGGAGGTGATCGGTGATGCGTGGATGAGCTGCTGGATCACTTCAAGTGAATTACCCCAAAGAGAAACGCCCTGAAGGTGCATTCCTTCAGGGCGTTTTCGCTGTTTATTTATCGGACTTTCTCGATCTCGCCGGTCTCGATGTTCACGAAATATTCGGCCAGCACGGTTCCGCTGCCCAGCATCTTTGCGTCGTGCTCTTCTTTGGCAACGTACTCCTGTACGGTTACGTCCAGGTCGCCGCCCATCACCATGATTTTGGTGGTCGTGTTGTAGTTGAAGTTGACGATGAAGTGAATCTCGCTGTCGTCCGTGAAATATTGCTTGTAGTAGTCCAGGGCATACTCGCTCACGTCGATGTTCTCTGCGATCAGCGAAATGCGCCAGTTCCCGGTGGTATCATTCCGTACTTTATCCGCTCTGAAGCTGATACCATCCAGCGGCGAGGATTCTGCGCTGGCGGGCTCTGCCTCTGGTGCGGTGCTCTCGGCCACGGAGCTGGCCGGGGCGCTGGATGCCACGCTGCTTGCAGTGCTGGAAGCGCTGCTGCCACAGGCGGTCAAGCTGACGGCCAGCGCGAGCAGGACGATGCCTGCCCGGATACGGTTCTTGATTTTCATAGGGTGAGACCTCCTTTATTCTGGCCTGAATTATAACACGGCCTTTTCAGGAAGTCCAGCACGGCTCATTTTCTCGCCTGGGCTGCTGCGCTGGAGGCCTCGCTGCGGCCAAAGCCGGGCACACTTTCTCGCAGCTGGTACTGGTGCAGCCCTGTCTGGCTGAGGAAGTCTTTTAGCTTGTCTCGGGAGGCCGCCAGCTTTGCCGCTGCGGCCTTTTCTGCGTCCTTCTGGCCGCTTTCCTTGGCTACGAGAAAGGCTCGCTTGTCGGCCCTGATCTGGCGCTCCTGGGCACGCTGCATCTGGGTTGCTTTGTACCGTCCGATCTCCTTGCCGTTGTAGGTTACAGTAGCTGCATTGATTGCGGCCAGCCTCTCGGGCGTGTAGCTTCGCACACTTGCGCCCTCCCAGTACATGCTCCAGTTGTGAGAGCAGTTGGCCCCCATAAAGCCGCGCACGTCTCCGTAGCCGATGTCGTCCAGTGAGAGGTAGCCGTGCTTGCCGCTCCGGCTGACAATCTGGCCCTGCCACCAGCTGTGGTTTGTCAGGTTCTGCCCGCCGTCACCGGTGCGTGCACCGACATGGGCATCCAGCTCCATCAGGTCACACTCCAGCTGATCCGCGTTAAAGCGCGTGATCTCTCCGGAGGTCTGGTTGATGCCGGTGCGGGTGGCCCGAAGAACCACCACGTCCAGACTGTCCACGTGGCCGCTGGGATAGGTGATGGCCCCCACGCCCTTGGCCGCCAGCTCGTTGAGCGCCCGCCTGGCAGAATCGTCCGAGCTGAACGCTCCGCTGACGGCATCGGCGTGGGCCATGTCGAGGTAATACGCCAGCTGCCGCTGGGTGGTCTCCACCATGTTCTGGTTGCCCATCACGGCCCGGGTCTGGGTCAGATTGTACAGGGTGTTCATGGTGCGCCGATAGCCGCTCTGGACGATCTGCTGGGCCTCTTCGCTCTCGCCCAGAGGGGCCAGAGCGCGACCTGCTGCGGCTGCATCCTGCACGTCGATGCCGTAGGCCTGTTTCATTGCCTGGGCAAACACAGCGGCCTCCTGGGGCCCCAGCTGCTGCACGATGGCCTGCATCTGCTGGAGGAGGTACGCACGGCTGGCCCCCAGTGCCTGGGCGCGGTAGCTCTGCCACTGTGCGGTTGCCGTAACGCTGCCGGTCTTGACGATCCGGCGCACCATGTCCCGCAGAATGCGCTCACTCAGCTCGTCCCACGGCGCTGCCATGAGCCCGGCATAGCCGTTGACCTCGTCCGGTGTCAGCATGGGCGCACCTCATGCTTGCCGCCTGTCTGGGTCACCGTAAAGCCCAGAAGCTCGGCGGTGTGTACTGCCTCGTGATACTGGCCCCACACAGCGGGGTCTCGCAAAATGCGGGCGTTGGCTGCCAGGAAATCCAGCCGGTCAGCTGCCTGCGCCGTCCGCTCGGCCTGCAGGGCTTTGTTGGTTTTAGCCGTCGCCATTGTCCAGCACTCCCTTCAAGATATCCGCAGCCCCGGCCTCCTGCTGAATGGCCTGCACTGCCTGTGTAGCGGTCTCCTCATCTTCACCAAAGAAGTGCATCCGGTACTCTGCCTTGCTGCGGAGACCCATGCTGACCTCCTGCTGCCACTGGGCCATCTCGGTGAGCCGGTCGAGGATGATGCTGTCATCCCACTTGAAGGCGATGTTCAGCTTGCCCTTGCCCGGCGCTCCGGGGATGTGGTCGGCCCAATAGTCCAGGGCATTGATCAGCCCTCGCAGCGCGTCCTCCAGTGCTGCCTGAAGGTCGGACACCGTGGCGTACAGTTTCTGCTTGCTGTTGACGATCTCGGTGGCGGTCTTTTCTACGTCCGCTACCTGCGAGATCACGCCAAAGCTCAGGCCTGCATGGCTTTCCACGTTGCGCAGATACTGGTTCAGACCGGTCAGGTAGCTTCCGTCCCGCAAGGCGGGGGAGAACACCTGATAGAACGGGGTGCTGTCGGTGATACCGGTGTTGACGTTAATGCCATGGAACAGCCGCTCTCTGTGGTGGGGCGCGGTGTGGTCGATGGCTTCCGGTGGCACGCCGTACTCCCTGAGCGCCTGTGCTTTTGAGAGCTGCTGCCCGGCGGCGCTGGGCTTGAGGAACTTCTCGTCGGTGTCCACGGCCAGTTCGCCGCCCTCGTACTCCCAGTCCAGCCGGGTGTACTGCTCGTCGGCATCAATGATCTGCCTGCGGGCGGGCTCGAACATGGCAGTCCCCAGCTCACTGTCGGGGTCGACGCTGTTGACGATAGGGGTCACGAAATAGCCCACGGGCAGCGTCTCCTGCCCGGTCAGATAAGCTACGGGCTCGATCTCGTCCCACTCCGGGCGGATGCTCAGATCCTCCGGGCTGCCGAGGCTGTCCTGGGTCGCACTGCGGAAGGCAAGGTTTACCACCTTGATGCACGGGAACTGTGTAGGTGCTGCGAGATCATAGTCCTCCAGTTGCGCCAGCTCGGCATCTCGCAGATCCTGTCGGCGCTCCAGAACGTGCATCCACTCCAAACGGTGGTAGTAGCTGTCGTCCTCCTGGATGGTGTCGATGAACACGCCCTCGGTCAAACTGCCCTCGACATCGTGGGCGACCGGGAAGTACTGGGTCGCGTTTGCAAAAGAGATGCCCAGCTTGTTGCCGCTCTGGTAGGGCTTCCAGATGCCGCTGCCCAGGGCCAGCGCCACCGTAAAAATGCGCCGTTTGCGGGGCGTGAGCACCCGCTGCAGCTGGGTGTTGATCCAATCCGCACGGTCGCTGCCCTCCACTGTGGCTTCCAGCTCGAGGGTCGTCAGCCGGGCCAGCTCGGAGCAGATCAGCGCGGGCAGGTCGAGGGTCAGGGTCTCCGGGTTCTTGTCCAGCGGCAAGCCGTTGATGGCTGCATCGTACCAATCCTCGATAGCACGCTGCATCCGGTCAGTGACAAGGGTCTTACAGCCGATGATATTCTCAATATCTGCGTGGTTTATCATGCGTTTTGAACACCTCTCTTTTGCCAGACGGGCTCCATGGCGTAGCGTGTCATATCGATGCTGTGGTTCGCTGCGTCAACATACCCCGGCATCACGTCGCCGGTCTTTTTGTCGATGGCATACTCATACTCGGAAAACTCCCGGGCCGTCCACGGACAGCGCTGGGGATCGATGACGATCTTTGCGCGGCTTTGCAGCCACTTCATGCCGTCAGTGACGGACGTGCCGCCGTGTGCTGCGTACTTCCGGCAGCCCCGCAACCGGTCAAAGCCCAGATCGCGCAGTGTAGCGATTGAGCGATTGGCCGCGCTGTCGCCGATGATCTCGTCGTGCAGGTGTCGGCGCAGGGCCTCGGCCAGCTGGGCATCGGTCTCCTTCTGTGCCCTGTGCTCCTCGAAGATGTACAGGGCCTGCTGGGCGTGCTGATAGGCCATGCCGCCAAAGTGGTTCGGGTCGGGATACCAGCCGAAGTCCAGGCCGTAGTAGCGGCGGTCGAAGCCTGCGATCTCCTCACTGGTGATGGGCCGCAGCTCCAGATTCTCAAACACGGCAGTGCCGCAGCCCACGACCTCGCCCAGATACTCGTGGGCGTAGGCCACCGGGTCGCGCTGCTTCAGGGTCTCTGCGTCATCGTAGAAGCGGGGGCCCAGCCACTCGGGCGGGGTGGTCAGGTAGGTGGTGTGGTGCCGGAACTGCTTCGGCTTTGCCTCCCGCTTGTACCGGTTGACCCAATGCCGCGCCATGGCGGGTGAGTTGAAGGTCTTGAAGGAAAAGCTGAAGGGGCCGCCACGGAATACTGACTGCTCTACGTTTCGTATCTCTTCGGGCCCATCGTACTGGTCGAACTCTTCAAAGTGCATCACACCGAAATATCCGAACGGTACAGCGATAGATTTTAACTTGCCGGGGTCGTCCAGACCGTAGAACTGGATGGTCTGCCCGGTGGGAACATAGGTCAGAGTGTACGGCTTCTTGGTCTGCTTCCAGAGATGTCGGATGCCCATCCGGTCAATCACGCGGTTGTACTCCGGCCAGACGCTGGTGGCAATGGTGTTGCCGACCTTGCGCAGGACGACCGCGTGGATGTTCGGCACCCGCATGACGAGCAGCACCACTTCGGTGGCTGCAAAGGTGGACTTCAAGCTGCCGCGCCCACCATCGCCCAGATACTCGTTATACTCACCTGACCAGATGGCGGTGTGGGCGGCGTAGTATTCAGGGATGATCAGGCTGCTGAGTTTCAGCTGCTGCTTGAGCAGGTTTGGGGGCTGCCGTCTTTGGTATGTCATCCACGAACACCACCTTTCCATCGTAGCCGCGCAGCTCTGGGTGCTCGCTCCAGTGCTCGGGGTCACGGTTTTTCAAAAAGAAACACATTGCGCCCAGGTCTCCGCTCTGGGCTTTCTTGAAGAGAGCGTTCTCCACGCTGGCCAGCGCGGCCTCTGCGCCTATGCTGATCGCCTGCTTGATGCGCTGGTCTTGGGTGCACCAGCGCCGGAAAGTGCGCACCGGCACGCCGATCTGCTCGCAGATCTCTGCCTGCGTCAGGCCGTGCATTGCCAGCCGCTGCAGGCGCAGCAGCCCGCTGGGGCTGTTCCATTTTCCGATTTGGGATTCTCGTGCCAAGGTTTCACCTCCGTATGAGAAAACGGCGCACACTGGTTCCACTCTGGAGGAACCCTACGGGCGGAGGATGACCCGAGTGTGCACCGTTTTGGCTATGAAAAATGCCGGGGCGGGAAAGGAGTAGAAAACCGGCCCCGGCAGGGGAATGGTTATTTCAGACGGACGGCCTTTTCACCGGTGAAGTCCTCCCAGCGCTGGACGATCACGTCCACATAGCGCGGGTCGTACTCCATGGTGTAGCACTTCCGGCTCAGCTGTTCACAAGCGATCAGCGTAGAACCGCTGCCGCCGAACAGATCGAGCACGGTCTGCCCGGGCAGGGAGCTGTTTTTGACCAACCTGCCGCAAAGCACCACCGGCTTCATGGTGGGGTGCTCTGCGTTGCGGGGCGGCTTGTCGCAGCGGATGACGCTGCTGGGCTTCTGGGTCAGCAGCTCCTGGGCTTTGATGGCCCATTCCAGCAGCTGGTCTTTCTTCATGTGCCGCAGGTCGTCCGGCTTTGCGTCGTCGATGACAGTGGTCTGGCTGCGGTCGTTGACGAAGTAGTGGTTTGCGCCGGGCTTCCAGCCATACAGGCAGGGCTCGTGCTGCCACTGGTAGTCGCTGTGGCCGAGAACGAGGCTGTTCTTGACCCAGATGAGGCAGCTATGCTGCGCCCACCCGGCCTCCCGGAACATGGCCCGGAATGCCTCGCCCTCCATGTCAGCGTGGAAGATATACGCGCTGGCACCGGTGCGGCAGGCCTCGAAGGCCCGACTGTATGCCTGAAGCAGAAACTGCCGGAACTGGCTTTCTGCCATGTTATCGTTCTCGATCTTCTTGCCGTTCGAGCCCTGATAGTTCACGTTGTAGGGCGGGTCGGTGAGCAGCAGATCAGCTAGCTGACCGTCCATGAGCTGCTCCACGTCCTGCGGGCTGGTGCTGTCGCCGCACATGACCCGGTGGTCACCCAGCAGCCAGATGTCACCCCGCTGGGTGACCGGCTGCTCCGGGGGCTCTGCGGTGAAGTCGTCCTCCTTGACCTCCTCGTCGATCTTGATCTGGAGGTTCAGGCCAAAGTCGGCCATGTCGTAGTCGATGCCGGTCAGCTCCTGCACCAGAAGCTGCAAGTCCCACTCGGCAACTTCGCCGGTGGAGTTGTCCGCGATGCGCAGGGCTTTGACCTTTTCCGGGTCGAGCTCTGCCGCAACAATGACCGGCACTTCCTGCAACTTGAGCCTCCGGGCGGCCTTGTACCGGGTGTGCCCTGCGATGATCACGCCGTCCCTGTCCACGATGATGGGGGACTGGAAGCCAAACTCTTTGATGCTGTTGGCGACGGCTTTTGCGGCCTCGTCATTGCGCCGGGGGTTGTTGTCATAGGGGCGGATTTCGTCCAGCCGTTTGTACTCGATTTGGTGTTTCACGCTCTCCATGCAATCCCTCCGGGCAAATAAAAATAGGCTCTCTGGCAATTGTACCAGAGAGCCTAGGGTAAAAACGTTATGACTTACTTTTTGGCCTTCGCCTTGGTGGTCTTAGGCTTGGCCTTTGCGGCCTTGTCCAGCTTGGCGTAGGGGTCTTTCCAGCCCTTGGGAAGGTCGCGCTTTTCAATAAGCCCGATGTGAGCATCCCACTCCATGGCTGCCACGGAGCGGCATTCCCGGAGTTCGCCGGGGGTCTTAGCTTTCTTGCGAAGCTCGGCCTCGCGGCGGTCAATCAGCGCCAGAGCTTCATCCGAAGAACGGCGCTGCAACATCTCTTTTTCACTCATGTGTAAACTCCTTTACCAGTTCGAGGTGACCTGCTGTCTGCCTTTGATCGTCTTACAGATCGTCAGAGCTTTGCGACTGTACGCTACTTTGTAGTGCCCCGCGTCGTATGTGTTATACCCAGAGCTGGTCAGCCAGATGGTTTTTAACTCACTAGCGCCCCATTGGGTGCCGGTGTGGTTGCTGATAAGGTATTTGTAGGTTTTCGGGTGTTTTGCCTGGAAATTGGCCTGTGCCTGGAACAAATCCGAAAAGGTTGCAATCTTTGCGTTCTTATTCAGGAACATCTTGACCTGAGAACCGTTGTAGCCTGCATAATTTCGGACGTTGCTTGCTGCGTCAGTATCGAGGTAGGTTCCGCTTCCGTGGGTGCCGAAAGAAGCAAATGCGGTTTTGCCTGTTTGAAGCTGCTGCAGGGTTTTTACTGCTGTCGCAGCCTTACCGTCATAGGGCATATCGCAGTGGTACAGTTTGTTCGCGCCTGCTTTGCGGCGGGCCTTGCCGAAAGCCACATCATCCAGAACCTCGGGCATCTCGTTTGCCAGTCCGGTGGCATTCAACCAGCGCTGACAGAAGGTGTCATTCTGGGTGTGGTCGGTTGCGATAGACTGTGTTGCAATCGCTTTGACCGTATCCAGTGCATCCTGATCGCTCATCTGCATCAGGGCTGCCGGGTTGCCCTCGATCTGTGCCAGCAGCTGCTGCTGGCGGGTCTGGGGCGCAGCCTGCGCCGGTGCTGCTGCTTTCGCTGCACCGCCTGCGCTGCCGCCTCCACCCATGCCGTGGCTGCCGCCCATGCTTCCGCCTCTGCCTCCCATGTGAATCCTCCCTTGGCCGTGAATTTCTCGGTCAAGAGTAACATGAAAAGCGGGGGCAAAACGTTACGACTTACTTTTTCTTGGGTTTCGCCTTGGTGGCTTTCTTCTTGGCTGCGGGCTTCTCCATGCCCAGATTGGGGAAGGGGCGGCTCGTTTTCGGGGTGTCGAGAGGCCGGAACTTCTGCTCTGCGGCTTCGATCTCTTTCAACTTCTGTGCGGAAATTTTCGCCATAGTGAGATACCTCCAATTTAATTTTACCACACTTCGATTTCCAGTTCAATCACGCGCTTGCCGGAGCCGAGGGTGTGCGAGGGCCCGGTGCGGGTAGACCGGACACCGGTGATTTTGTGGTGTGTGCCAACGGCCAGAACGGCCTCCGACTGGCTGGGCTGGATGAACGCCGCCCGGGTGCTCTTGGCGGTGTGATACCGGATCAGCACCTCACGGTTACCGGAAACGGAGCCACCCTGGCCATGTTTGCCGGTGCTTCGCCTGCCGCCGGGCTGCGGCCAGAAGGGGTTGTCCCGGCTGTCGTAGGCTGTGGACTCCAGACAGTCGTTCGTCCAGGTCTTGCCCACCAGCGCCTTGCGCAGCTGGCTGTCGCTCATGCTCTGGTAGTTGTTGACCTTCAGGCGCTTCAGGAAATCGTCGTGGTCTGCACGGTACAGGGTGGTCTCCTGCCCGATGGGCTTTGCCAGCTTGTCCACTGCGTCCATCATGGCCTGCTGCCGCTTGGTCAGGGGCAGTCCGTTGGCCGCAGCCCAGTTGGCGTTCTGGCTCAACGCCTTGCCGTTGCTCTGCATGACCGGGTTGATGTAGTCGGTCACGCCTGCGGCCAGTGCCGGGTCACGCATCATCTGCCGCTGTGCAGCGCTCTCCATCGCGGAGACCTGCTGCGGGGTCAGGTGGCCGAAGCCGTTTGCACCGGTGGGCGGGCCTGCCTGCTGGGGTGCTGCCTGCTGGGGTGCTGCTTGAACTGCCGGTGCTGCCTGAACTGCCGGTGCTGCCTGAACCGCGGGCATTGCCTGTGCGGCTGCTGCGGGCGCTCCTGCGCCGCCTCCCATGCCCTGGGAACCTTTCATGCTGCTGCCTCTGCCGCCCATTACTGCGCCTCCTCTCTGGCCCTGACGCGGGCTGCCATGCTGTGCGGGAATGCCTGCCAGGCTACGTTGTGCTCACGGAGCATCGCTGCCATCTCCTGCGGCACTTTGCCGTAGACCAGCAGCTCCTCCGGCTCGGTCTGCCGGATCAGCTCCGCCACGCCGCGCAGGAGCCCTTGCAGTGCGTCCTTGTGCACCAGGCATCCCACCGTGCTCACGGCCACTGCGCCGCCCTTGCTGATGCCGTCGAAGCACCAGCGGAAACTATCCTCGTCCGACCAGCTCGCGGTGGGAATGGTGCAGACACCGTTGTGCTGAAGCCATGCGGTCAGCAGCTGGTTCCGGTAGTGGTTCCAGTGCTGGATGGGCGCGGGGAAGTCGGTGTAAAGCGAGAAGTCCGGGCCGATGACCAGCGGGCACTTCTCCAGCGCGTAGAGATACCGATCCGGCATCCTCCAGAATCGCTCGAACTGGTAGTCATCGAGGAAAAAGTGCACGCCTGCGTTCTCCGGGTGCTTGCAGGTCAGAAGCTCGTTGAAGCCGATCAGGTGGTCAACCCCGAAGGGCAGGGACAAGGCCTGGGTGACAGGGTATCCCGCCGGGGTCAGCTCGAGGCCGTCCAGCAGGAACCAGTTCACCAGCTGCCCTGTCCTCATCCTCTCGTTAGAAAAACCCATGCTCTGTCCTCCTGTGTGTTATCCAGAAGAGCATAGCATGGGTTTTGCTGTGAAAACGTTATGACTTGCGCACAGCGGCCCCTGCGGGCTTCTGTGCGGGGCTCTTGAGTGCGTTGCGGGAAGTTTGCCGCCTTGGGTGCTGCGCGGCCCTCAGAGGCGCTGCAGTTCCTTCCAGGCCCAGACCCGCAAGGTCTCAGGGGATATGCCGCCACCGTAGAGCAGTGCCGCTTTTTGCCAGCTGACCTTGCCCGGCCCGAGAAAAACGATCTCGAAGGCCCGGCGGGTCAGTGGGTCGGTGATTGTGTCGATGAAGCCCCGCCGCTGGGCGCGGGGAAGCCTGCGGAAAGCTCGGATGCTCACTTGCTGTCTCCTCTCTGCGCTGCCTTGATGTGGGTCTTGACGGCTTGCATCAGGCTGTTCTGGTCGGTGTCCTTGCGGTTCAGTGCCTTGACCACCATCTCGTCGGCACCGCCCTTGACGATCAGCCGGTGGACGATGACGCTCTGGGTCTGGCCCTGGCGGTAGAGCCGTGCTTCGCCCTGGGCGTAAAGCTCCAGGCTCCAGGGCAGGCTGTACCAGATCAGGTGGTGACCGCCCTGCTGCAGGTTCAGTCCGTAGGCGCAGCTGGCAGGCTGGGCCAGCAGAACGTCCAGCTTTCCTGCGTTCCAGTCTGCGGCATCCTGCCCGGAGCGCAGCACGGCGAATCTGAGGCTCTTGTGGCGGGTTTTCAGGGTCTCGGTGAGCTGCTCCTCGTCGAAGCGGAAACCGTAAAACACGAGGGCTCTCTGGCCGTCCAGTGCGTCGATGAGCTCGTCAAAAGCATCCAGCTTGCACCGGTGGATCTGGTGCACCGTGCCGTCCTCGTCGTACAGGCTGCCGTTGCACAGCTGGAGCAACTTGCCGGTCAGGGTGGCCGCCTGCTGGGCGGTGATGGTCTCGCCGTCCACCTCCAGCAGGTAGTTCTTCTCCAGCCTCTTGTAGGCCGCCTTGGCGGGCTTGTCCAGCACCACGGGGATGTCGTCGGTGATCTTCTCCGGCAGGGTCAGGTGGTCGGCGGCTTTGAAGCTCAGGACGATGTCCTTGATGCGGCTCTCCACCGTCTCAGCGGCACCCTCCCGGGGCTCGTAGCTGTACTCGGTGGGCCAGAAGTAGTTCTTGCGGTAGTGGGTGATGTACCGCCCCAGCCGCTCCCCTTGGTCGAGCAGGTAGATCTGGGCCCAGAGGTCGAGCAGGCTGTTGGGCCTTGGCGTGCCGGTCAACTCGACCACTTTGTGGATGCGGGGGCGCACCGCCTTGAGGGCTTTGAACCGCTGGGCGGCGTGGTTCTTGAAGCTGGATGCCTCGTCCAGAACCACCATGTCAAAATTCCAGCCCCGGCCCAGTGTGTGAACCAGCCAGGGGACGTTCTCGCGGTTGATGATGTAAATATCCGCTGGGGCTTCCAGTGCGGCTTTGCGCTGCTTCTCTGTGCCCAGCACGGTGGAAATGCGCAGGTGCTGCAGGTGCTCCCATTTCTCTGCCTCATCCTGCCACGTCGCCTCTGCGACCTTCTTCGGGGCGATGATGAGCGCTCTGCTGATCTCCAGCCGGTCGTAGATCAGCTGGTCGATGGCGGTCAACGTGACCACCGTCTTGCCCAGGCCCATCTCCATCCAGAGCGCCACCCCGGGCTTCTCGAGGATCGCTTCGATGCCCGCCTGCTGATATGGGTGCGGGTGAAATTGCTGCATTGCTTTGACCTCCGTTTCTTTTAGGGCAGCGCGTCAGTCGTCGCTCTCTGCGTCGTCGGCGTTCGCCATCTGCGCCATGAAGCTCTGGGTGCTCAGGTAGCTGACCAGGTTCTTGACGTGTTCGGCTGTGCTGATCTCGTAGCATGGGAAGCCGAAGCTCTGGATCTTCTCCCGCCACCACTCCTGCAATCCTCCCGCCTTGACCTTCGCCCCGGGTCGCTTGAGTTCCACAAAGGCGATGATGCCGCCGGGGAAGAGGATCATCCGGTCAGGCACACCTCTGTGTCCGGGGCATACCCACTTCAGGCACAAACCTCCCTCGGCCTCCACGGCCTTGCGCAGGACGTTTTCGATGCTCTTCTCGAGGGGCTTATTTGTCGGCATTTTAGTTTCTCCTTTCGTGCTTGGGCTGAACATACAAACATACAAAAACATACTCAAATCCTATAAAACCCTCACGCGAAGAATATAAACCTCTCACGTGTATGTGCGTGCGCTCTTATTTCCTTTGATTTTTCCCTTTAAGGAGAAAAAGTGTGTATGTTGTGTATGCTTTGGCCTGAAAACCCGCATGGATGCTCACTTTTCCGTGCATACAAACTTTTTGGCCTTTGTATGTTGGCTGTATGTTGTGTATGTTTTGAACGCTGCTGCGGCTCTTGTTTTCTTCGGTTCTCTTAATGTTTGCCAAGTTCTCTGTATGCTCGGTTTCGCCGACCTGCTCTGTATGCTCTGTATGTTTCTCAAAGCGGTTTCGGCGGGTTCTGTATGCTCGTTTTTGGGCGAGTAATTACTCCGATTTTCTGCGCCAGATACGCTGCATTCCGTAGGGCCCGCAGCGCTGGGGGTACTTGCCCGGAGCCCATCCCGGGAGGCTGTTCAGCACGGCTGCGATGCGCTTGGACTGCTGCCGGTCGGGGGCCTTTCCGGTGCTGTCGAGCACCTCCCGCCAGACCTCGTTGACGCAGATCGAGGTGCGCTGCTGAGTGGCAGTGGCGGGGTCTGCGGGGCCGTTCTCCCACCAGCAGACCCGCTCGTCGATGGTGCGCTTGGCCCAGTCCAGGGGGAGGGGCTTGTCCAGAAAATCGAGAATGCTGCCCTCCCAGGGGTCGCGCTCGGTGTGCGCCTGCTGCTCTGCCAGAGCGGCCTTCTGCAGCTCATCCCGGAGGATCAGCTCCTCCCCCGCGTTGAATCGGGCCACCGCTTCGGCCCACAGCTGATCCACTTCTGCAGGGGTCAGATCATCGTGCACGACCCGTGTGCGCCGCTCGTAGCTGCAATCTATGGGCCAGTATCGGCGGTTGCCGGTGGCATCGCGGAGAAAATCGGAGCTGTTGGAGGTACCGAAGAACACGCACCTGCGGGGGTACTGCACCGTTCTCCGGCCATAAGCGGCCCGGTATCTGTCCTCGGTCTGGCTCAGGAACTGCTTGGCTGCCTCGCTCTCGGAGCGGCTGAAAGCCGTCATTTCGCCCAGCTCTACGATCCAGACACCCCGCAGGTTCTCCCGGGCCTCCTTGCCGTCGAAGCTGGTGATACTGTCGTTGAACCACTCCTTGCCCATCCGGCTGAGGAGCAGGCTCTTGCCGATGCCCTGCTTGCCGCTGAGGATGCAGATCTGGTCGAACTTGCAGCCTGGGCGGAAGCACCGGGCCACCGCAGCAACGAACATCTTCCTGGTGACCGCGCGAGTGTAGCTGCTGTCCTCCGCGCCTAAGTAGTCGATGAACAGAGTGTCCAGCCGCTCGGTGCCATCCCATGTAAGCCCGCTCAGGTACTCCCGCACCGGGTCTTTGGCGTGGCGGCCTCCGGTCAGCGCCACCGCGTCGGCGGCTTTATTGACCCCACTGAAGTGGTAGGCGGTCTCCAGATACCAGCGCACGCCAGCGTCGTCCTCGTCGCTCCAGTCCCGCTCCTGGGTCTTGTCGCTCCAGGGGAAGGGGCCCTTGCACCGCAGCCGCTCCGAGAAGGTGTCCGACCAGATCCGGCCTTTGAGCACCGGGTCATGCTCGAAGATGAGCCACGCGTTCTGGATGGTGCAGGCAATCGCGCCCTTCTGGGTGCGGTCGAGCTTCTCCTGCCACTTGTCCGGGTCGGTGTCCTCCTCGGGCAGCGGCTCGAAGCCCTCCATCGCGTGGTCTACGGTCTCCTGCCGCAGCAGGGCCGCTGTGGGGCCGTCGTTCTCGGCCAGGGCCCGCATCTGCTGCCAGCTGGGGAGGGACGCTGCGGGTGTGCCCGGCGCGGCATCGGCATCCAGCTGACCGAAGCGGTGGATTCGCACCAAATCCCAAGCATTCAGCAGCTTGCCGCCTGCGGGGTCGGTGCTGTGGTGGCTGTAGATGAAGGTGTCGTTGTCGTAAAGCACCGCGCCCGCCGTGGTGCTGCCTGCGGCGTAAGTCAGGCGATCCTGCCCGGCATCGACGTACTCCCCGGGCAGAAACTTTGCGATTGCCGCCCGGATGTCATAAGTCCGGCAGAAAGCGCCCACCACGCCCTGCTTGGCGGTGGGGTCGGCCTGCTTCCCGCCGGGCAGCTTGACCGCCTCAGCGGGGCATGCAGGCCATTGCCGCACGTCGTGCCAGTCCTCGTAAAGCCAGAGGGTGTCGTCCACGCTGATCCGGCCACCGTCCTCGGTGGCCTCGCAGACCCACTGGCTGTCGCTGCTGCGGCTGGGCCAGTACATCAGGCGCTCGGCTTCAAAGGTGGTCTTGTCGAACACCTGCATGGTGGGGTCGAGCATCTGGGCCACCATCCGGGCGCAGGGCTGGTACTCCTCTGGCTGCATCATGCGGTCGGTAGGGAAGATGGCCCGCAGCCGTGGGTGCTCCGGGTCGTGCTTCCGGGTGGAATAGACCGCTGCTGTGCCCAGAGCCTTGATGGCGGCCACCCACCGCTGTGTGCTGCCGGGGGCGCAGCCGTCCATGTCCAGCGTGATCAGGCTGCGCCCGGTGCAGCAGCCGCGGCGGCGCAGGCCGCCCCGCAGGCTGCCGCCCACAAAGCCGCCCACGTCTTTCCGCTTGTCCTGCTCTGCCTTGGACAGGGCCATGTACTCGGCGTGGGTCTCAGTGCTGGCGTTGTTGTACATCCGGGCCGACAGGCTTTCGGTGAAGTCCTCCCAGGTCATAAGATCCTGCGCCCAGCTGGATGCCCATCGGCTGCCGCCCACGCTGATCTCAATTGGTGTAGCGCTCATTTGTCCTCCTCCTTCAGCGGGCCATAGCGGAAGCGGTGCGCGTTCCATCTGGCCTTTGCGTCGATCTGCGTGCTGCTGCGCTCGCCGACCCTGCCGCAGCGGGTGCAGACCACCGACCAGCCTCCGTCGGCTGCGTACCTGCTGCTCTTGCGGTACTTGGTCAGCCCGACCGTCCCGTCAGTCCTCACCCCGACACCGTGGGGTGGGGCAGGGCCCCGCAGGTGCAGGGGCACACATCTGAGTTGTTAGGCGGGTAAGTCTTGCTCATTGTCTGCTCTCCCTCCAGTCTGCTTGCGAGATTACGTGCACGTCCAGCTGCCACAGGATCCGCATTGCCAGGCGTACACCGCGGGCCTCGCTAAGGCGTTTCTGCGTAAACAGGGCATCATACTCTGCTGACAACCGGGTCAGTGCATCCTCCTTCGAGATTGCGTAGACAGCCGCCTTGTCGGAAATCATGGAGTTTTTCATCGTCCTCAGTCCTTTGTAAAGAAGTCACCGTACCAGCCTGCCGCGTTCAGGGGCAGCCCCTCGGCCCAGGGCGGCACAATGCTCATAATGCGTACCACGCTGTCCAACGCGGCCTCTGCGTCCTGCGTGGTCGGCAGCTCGATGATGACCTCGTCGTGGACGTGGAACACCACCTGGTACCCAGCCCGTCGGAGGTTGTCCAGCGCGAAAGCCAGGCAATCCCGGCCCACGGCTTGGGTGAGGTTCTCGGTCAACTTGCCGCCGTAGGTTTCTGCCTCCCGCCAGCCACCGTTATCCCATTCTTTATAGGTGATCCGGTCATCCGGCGTGGTGCCGGGGTCGGCGTAGAAGAGCTTGCGCCCGCTGGGCAGCTGCATGGTCAGAAACGGGAAGGGGAACCCGAGGGCCAGCTCCTTGCGGAGCGTCACCCCTACTCGGGGTACGGTAGTCCTGCCGGTGCGGATGGTGTGCACGGCGGCTTTCTGCATCGTATCCCAGAGCTTGCAGATGCTGGGGTTCTGCCTGCGCCAGCGCCGGACGATGTCCATCAGGCCGTCGTCGTCCAGGCCCAGCTGATCGCCGCCCATGCGCTTCATAGCGCCCACACCGCCCTGGTAGCCCAGAGCCAGCGTTGCCACTTTGCCGCGCTGGCGGTACTTGTAGTTGGGGTTGCCCTTGACGATGCTGTCGAATGGCACACCGAAGATGCGGGCCGCGGTGGCCTCGTAGATCTTGCCGGTGGTACGGAAAACGTCCAGCACCCACTCCTCACCGGCCAGCCATGCGATCAGCCGAGCCTCGATGGCTGAGAAATCTGCGTCCACGAAGGTGCACCCTTTGCCGGGCACCAGCGCTGTGCGGATCAGCTGGCTCAGAGTGTCGGACACATTGTCGGTCAGCAGAGCTAACGCTTCGGGGTCGTGTAGCTTTACAATGCTGCGCCACTCAGCTTGATGGTCGAGGTAAGTGCGGGGCAGGTTCTGCACCTGAAGCAGCCGCCCGGCCCAGCGCCCTGTCCGGTTGGCCCCGTAGAATTGCAGGGTGCCGCGCACCCGGTGGTCAGGGCCCGCGCTGGCTGCGATGGTCTCATACTTGGTGTTGCTGGTCTTGCCCAGCTGCTGCCGGAGCTCCAGCACCCTGCGCACATCGCTGGGCAGCTCTCCGGCCAGCGCGTGGGTCACATCCTCTTTTGTCAGCCCCGGCAGCTCTACGCCCCGGTTGTGGAGCCAGCCGAGGAGCTGGGCACGGCTGCCGGGGTTGGCCAGTCCGGTCAGTGTCTTGCTCTCGGCGGTCTGCTCCTCCGTGATCAGCGCGGAACAGGCGAGGGCCCCCTTTACCAGGGCCATATCCACGGCCACGCCTCGGGCGTTCATCTCCACATCCTCCCGCCACTGCTGCATGATGCTCTCGGGAACCGGCCAGGGGGCCAGCTTCCGGTCGTTGGCCCGCTCTGCGATCACGTCCATGCCGTTGTACTTGCAGAACAGCCACCACTTGTCGGGGTCGTGCTGAGGCAAGTTGCGGGTGCGCCCGCCGTTGCGCTTTGTGGGCTTGCAGGGCTTACAGAAGTAAGTGATCAGCGCCTTGCCCTCTTTCATCTTGAGGGCATCCTCCGGCTGCTGCAGCACCTGACCCAGTGCACCCAGCTGGGCGGGCAGTCCGCAGTAGAGGGCGTGGATCATGCTGCACTCCCACTGCTGCAGCCAAAGCACCCGCTGCGCCCAGTCAAGCCCCATGGCCTCCGACAAGCACCACCACTCAAAGGCGGCGTTGTGCGCCCGCTTGGTGTAGCTGGCATCCAGCAACCACGGCAGCTGCTTCCGAAGCACAGCGCCTGGGTCTGGCAGATCTGTCAGATCTATTACCTCCGGTGCATCTTCATCGCCTATGGCAAAACCAAACAGCAGAATCTGAAAGTCCGGGTCTTGGGCGTATCGGTAGGCACCGACCTTGGCGATGTCCTGCGGCGAGTAGGTCTCTATATCCACCGTGATGATCGGTTTCTTCACGGCTGCCTCCTTTCAAAAAGGCCGGAGGCCCGTTGTGCGGAGCCTCCGGTGTGATACTCAGTTCAGAAAATCGTCGTCCTCGTCGGTCAGCACCTCGAAGCCGTCCAGGTTGTTGCCTCCGCTCAGGCGCTCGCCGTCGCGGATCTTCTGGATGACCTCCAGCCCTGCGCCGATGCCCCGGTTGCCACTGGCGCTGTAGGAGAAGAAGCCGACCTTGACCTTGGCGTAGCAGCCGCTGTACACCTCGTCCTGATCCAGCACTTCGTTGCAGGCCCGGTCGATGATCCGGGGGCGGCGGTCTGCGTTGGCGTTGGCGTTCAGAAAGTAGCAGCCTGCGTAGTTCTCGTCGTCCTTCTCCTCGTCGCCGTCACGCAGGGGCTCTTTCAGCTTGGGCGGCAGCTTGCCGCCCCACTTTGCCAGGGATGCGGGGTCGGTCTTGATGGCCTCGATGGCCTTGCGGATGGCGGCCAGGGCGTTGGTGTCGCTCTTCTTAATGAGCAGGCAGCAGCTGTACTTGGGGTCGCCGGTGCCGTTCACCTGCTTGGGCTCCCAGATGTTGGCGTAAGACAGACGGCAGGGAATGATAACTTCGTTAGTGTTCATGGTTAGTCCTCCTCGGGCTTGAAGCCCTCTAAACGGTCGTAGGCGGGGCGGGGGTCACTGGCCTGTGCTAGCTTGGGAGCCCCCGGGGCCCTGGTGATAAAGGCCGACATGGTCTCGGCAAAACGTTTCTTGCCGATCATCTTCTCGGCCACGGTCAGCGTGATGGGTGTACGTGTGTACAGCATGGCCTCGTCGATACCGTCTGCCTGCATCTGCCGGAAGGCGGCATCTTGGTCTGTCCACTTGCGGGTGCTGCGGCCCTGTACCAGCTTCCATCCGGGCAGGGTGCGGCCCTCCATCAGCGCCTGCTGTGCGTACTCTTCCAGATCTTTGGCATAGGCGGCCAGCCCTTCCAGCTTCTGCAGCCACTCGCCCAGTTCCTCGTCAGAGAGTGTAGCGGGTTCCGGGTAAGGCTCAAATCCGGCCAGCGGGCCGTACCTGTCCTTCCATGCCCGGCAGGCGGGGTGAGCCTTGCAGAATCTGCAATGACCTCCGGGGTGGTACACGCCCTCGCCTTTCCAGGCCATTTCAGCGGCAGGCTGCAGCACCTCCCGTGCCCAGGTGAGGAGGTCGGCCAGGGAAATCACCCAGGTCTGGGGCTCCTCCTGCATCCGGGGCTGTACGATGCTCAGGCGCACCGTGCTGACCTCCTCGATGCCCTCAAACAGGGCGTAGGCACCGAGGGCGTAGTACATGAGCTGCGGGTTGCGCTCCGGGCTCACCGGCACGCCCTGCCCATACTTGAAGTCGATGATGTGCAGGATGCCGTCGCCGATCAGCAGGCAGTCGCAGGTGCCGAAGCCGCCGGGCACCCACTGGCTCACGTCCACCTCCTGCTCGATGAACACCTCGGGCTGGTGGAGGTAAAGCCCCCACTGAAGGTGCACAAAGTCCACGTATTGGTTGGCAGCCCTCACCATTTCAGGCGGGTCGTCCGGCTCGCCGTCCAGCCGGATTGACCCGGACAGCGGGAGCGCCCCGTAGCCTGCTTCCCACTGCCGGAGGTTGTTCCTCAGGTGGGCCTCGCACACCTCATGGGCTCTGGTGCCCTCTTCGGCGTACTTGCTGGTCTCTCCGGGCAAATTCTCGGTGGCTCTGGCACTGGGCGGGCAGGCGATCCACCGGGCGGCGCTGGAGGCACCCAGCAGGGCGTGTTTAATTGGAGGCATTTGCGTCCACCTCGTCTTTCAACTTGAGCAGTTCCTCCCAGACGCTGGTGTAGCTGTCAGGCGGCAGCTTAGAGATAGATGCAGCACCGGTGGCTTTGATGGCCGCCTGAACACCTGCCCGCTTGCCAGCCACGATCAGGCTGCGGGCCAGATCGCGGATCTTGTCCAGCATAGCAGGGTCAGAGGCAGGTGCGGAGGTCGAGGCTGCCGGTGCGGTATCCGCCTGCGAGGGAGAACCCGAGGCTTCTGCCGTTGTAGGGCTTGCAGGCTCCTCCGCAGGAGCGGCTGCGGGCTCCCGTGTGGGCTTTTTGGCCCTGGCGGGTGTCTGCGTCTTGGGCTTGTCCGGCTGCTGCACAGGCGTGCTCTGGAGCTGCGGAGAGGTGTGCCGGGGAAGCTCGGCTGCAGTCATGGTGTGGGTCTCGACCCCACCATTGGGCGAGGTGTTGACGTTGATGGTCATGCCGCCTAGCTGGGTCAGGGTGTCCAGCAGTTCGGCTGGAGTTTCGCCGTTGATGGTCAGTGTGAAGTTCATAGTCATGCTCCTTTTATAAAAAGATTCTGTCGAATCTACGCTTTGCAGTTCGGAGCTGTATCTTTGCCATTGCCGCGCCTCGCCACGCGTCGCAATGCTATGCCATTGCCGCGCCTCGCCACGCGTCGCAATGCTATGCCATTGCAATGCAATGCGTCACTAGGCCTTTGCTAAGCCAATCTTCGCGTCACGATGCTATGCCTTTGCGCTACTCTACGCCGCATTGCCATGCCGCCGCCAAGCCATGTTATGCCGAGCCTTTGCAGAGCGAAGCAAAGCATCTCGTCGCAATGCCTTTGCCATACAGAGTCATGCCTTGCCTTTGCAATACGAAGCCTCGCCATGCCTTGCCGTTGCTATGCTTCCACAGCAGTGCTTTGCCGTCGCCTATCTTGGCAATGCCATCCGTTGCCGTTGCCATGCCGGGCCGGGCATTTCCTTGCCGTTGCGTCGCACGGCAGCCCAATGCCTTTGCAGTCAGCCGAGAATCTCGTAGATGAAGCGGCCCTTACCAGAGTTGCGCCACTGGCCCAGGCCCCGGAGCTTGCCGTAATCCAGCCACTCTATCACCGCTTTTTCGTGGGCATCGTCCATGCAGGTGATCTCGAACTCGCAGGTCGAACCAGCGGGAATCTGCTCGCTGTTGGCCAGGCTCACGCGTTCGCCCTGGGCTGTCTGGGCCCGCAGGGGGCGCTGGCATTCGGTCATCTCTCCGCTGAGGGTCAGAGGAATCTGGCGGGGCCCGACAAAAATCAGGCCGTCGATGATCTTCTTGTAGGCGGAGAGCTTGCCGCTCTCGTTAACGGCCCGCTTCTTGCCCTTCTCGTCCTTGCCACCGATACGCCCCAGCATACCGCAGCTGTCTTTGAAGAATCCTTTGACTTGATAATCATAAAGGATCGGCTGCCCCGCCTCGTTGCGGGGGAATACCGTCATTGCCCTATCGGCTGCGGCATCTGCGCCCAGGGCGGCCACCTCATCCTCGATGGTGGAAGCGTCGGGGCCCTTGGATGCGATGTACTCGCGGGCCACGTTCGGGTTGGCAGGCCAGGTGCCGAGCAGCGGCTCGGTGAAGGTCAACTTGACTTTGATCGTTTTCATTCTGAAAAATCCTCCTTTTTCAGCTTTTCAACGTAGAAGGTGTACTTGCTGTTGATGCCTGCCCGGGCATGGCTGACGGTGCTGTAAAAGACCCCCATTGTCATACCCAGGGCTTTGGCGCATTGCGGGCCGGTACCGCTGGCGATGACCTCCTCGGTCGAAGCCTCGTATACCGTGTACCAGGTCATAATCCGAGCGCGCTCCGGAGCGCTGCATCGAGGCGGCGCATGTCCGCGTCGGTCAGGTGGCCGAGGTACTGCTGCAGATCGGCTCGGTCTGCGCCGTGTACCTGCCGAGGCAGGGCCATGCTCGGCTCACCGTAGCCCAAGAGAAGAACGTTGTCGCAGTATCCGTCGCCCCGGGCCAGCCTTGCGGGGCTGGAGGTCATGGGAACCACCGTCACCGTGTTTCCGGTCTGGTTGGCGCTGTCGCTGCTGACCACGATCACCGGTCGGTCACCCCGGATCAGGCAGGTGTCTGCCGGTTTGCGGTGGGTGTCGACCATCCACCAGATGTCTCCGCGTCTCTTGTCAGAAAACATGTTCAGTCCTCCTGTTCGCGGTTCTGCCGGTAGGCTGTGCAGTCTACCTTGCCGTAGCTCTGGCGCTTGTACCGCTCGTTGTCGGTCAGCAGGCTGTGTAGTGATAAGGCCAAGCCTGCAGCCAGGGCAAACACCAGGAACGGGGCCGCCTGGGCGGCTTCTGCCGGACTCCAGCTGCCCCACTGGGTCAGGGCGTGTGCTGCGACCGTGCAGGCTCCCTGCGCCACCTTGACCGCCCCGATGAGGGCAAACAGCGCAACGCCGCCGGTGATCGTGATCTTTTTCACTGTGATTCCTCCTTTTCGATGTCGGGGAAGAAGTAAGCCCCGACCTGCTCCTGCGGGATGTTCAGCACCCGGCAGATGGTCTTGATCTCGTCGGATGTCCAGGGCATCGTGCCCCGCATCCGGCGGCTGAGAGTTGACTGGGCGATCCCGGTGGCCTGTGCAAGCTCGGAATCGAACAGCCCGTAGTCCCGGAATCTTGCCCGCAGCCGCCAGAAGGGGCTCTGGTGAAAGCTGCCCAGTGGCGTGCTCGGTGCCATGGTGGTCACTCCTTTTTGGCCAGCAGCTTCTGGATGGCTGCTCTGAAGGTATTCTCCGCGCCTGCGGGGTTGCGCCGCTTGTTCAGCACCATACTGACGTACTCTGGGGTGACACCTGCTGCTTCGGCGAGGTCGCTGCGGCTGATGTTGTTGTCCTTCATCATCGCGAAAACCTCAGCTTGCCAGGATAGGTTCATGTAAATGTACTCCTTTCTTTGCAAAAAAGTGTTTACAAAAATAAACCCTTATGGTATACTCAGGTTGTGAAGTTGAGCTTAAAGTCTATTTTCGTGAACCGCTGTGCGCAGTATAGTTCATCCGAGTAGACTTTTCAAGCCCTAAAAGTGCATTTTCTTGAACTTTGACGATTTGCACAAAGTCTATGGAGGTAAACTATGTTTTATGACAAGTATCGCCAGCTTTGCAAGTCCGTGGGAAAAAGCCCCTCTGCTGTGGCCATAGAGCTGGGCATCAGTAAGGGCACGGTGTCAACTTGGAAGAACCTGGGGCGAACCCCGCAGGTGGCGCAGCTACAAAAAGTGGCGGACTATTTCCATATTACGGTTGACCAGTTGCTCGATGAAAACAAAAACGCCCCCGTGGCGAAAAGCCACGAGAGCGTTGATTGGAAGCAGAGAGTGGGAGCTACACCGTGCGACGTAGCACAGGTAGCGCCGCTGCTGGGGACAGTCCGGGCGGGCCTGCCCATGTACGCCGAGGAGAACATTGAGGGTTATATTCCGATCCGGCAGACCGACGGTGCAAAATACTTTTGGCTGAACATCCGGGGCGATAGCATGAACGCTGCGGGGATGAACGATGGCGATCAGATCCTGGTGCGTGAGCAGCCTGAAGTGGAGAATGGCGAGATCGCGGTGGTGCTGGTGAACGGCGACGAGGCCACGGTAAAGACCTTCCGGCAGGAGGGGACTCTTGTGATCCTGACACCCCGCAGCTCCAACCCGGTGCACCAGCCGCAGGTGTATGACCTGAAGAAAACGCCGGTGCGGGTTCTGGGCCGGGTGATCGAGTGCCGCAAGGTCTACTGACCTCCCTCCCGGGGTGTGGCAACCTGAAACAAAGCATACAGAAATTCGTATAAACCCTACGCGCGCGGGCATCAAGCGTGCTCGCGCGTATATGTATTCTTATTTTCTTCTATTTAGGGTCAGGATAAGAGTTTGAGTATGTTTCAGTATGTTTTTCCCAAAAAACCGCATGAACACTCACTTTTTCGTGACTACAAACGTTGCGCAGGTTTGTATGCGACTGAATGTTGCAAACAACTAGAATTTTGTTGCATGGGTGGTGACCTGCTGCCCGTGCCTGAAATGCAAAAACGCCCCCGGTGTTGGCGCACCGAGAGCGTTTAGATAGATCAGGCTCACCCGGAAGGTGATACACAGACCAGACATCTGTATTGTAGCACCTCCGGCTGGGCTTGTCAAAGTGTACCTGTCTTTCGGAGGTGTTTATATGGGAAAAAGAACAAATACGGCTGTCTGGATGGAAAAGCAGCAGCGCTGGCAGATCAAAGTGCAGAAGAACGGGGAGCGGAGAGCGTTCACGTCAGCTACACCGGGCAGGACGGGACAGCGTGAGGCAAATCGCAAAGCCGATGCCTGGTTGGATGACGGCATCGCAAATACGCGGGCGCTGGTGGAGAATGCTTACGTGCAGTGGATCGGGGAGCTGAAGCTGACGACCAGCCGCTCGAACTGGGAACCGGTAGAAAGCCGCTGGAAAGTTTGGGTTAAACCGGTAATCGGTCGCCGCCGGGTTGAAGATCTGACCGAGGCGCAGATGCAGACTGCAGTGAACCGGGGTTATGCGGGTGGCCTGAGTCGAAAATATCTCCGCTCCATGTGCGCTGATCTCCGGGCGTTCTGCAAGTGGATGAGACTGGGCAAAATGTCCACGCTATACCCGGAATCGCTACACGTGCCGAAGGGGGCCAGATCGAGGGAAAAGACCATCTTGCAACCGGAAGATCTGAGAAAGCTCTTTGCCATTGATACCACCGTATGGCGCGGGGTGGTCGTGCCAGATCCTTATATCAACGCATACCGGTTCAGCGCGGTCACCGGGATGCGCCCGGGGGAGATGATCGGCCTGCGTTGGAGGGACGTAAAAGGTTCTGTGATCCAGATTCACCGGGCCATCAATTCCAGAGGGGAAGTGACCCGGGGCAAAAATGACAACGCCCTTCGTGCGGTGCAGTTGACTCCGACGGCGGAGGAGATTCTGGCCGCGCAGCATCTGCTGACAGGTGGGTCAGACTCAGTGTTCGGCATCAACTCAGAGAACACCTTCCGACACCGTTGGAAGCGCTACTGCGAGGTCAACGGGCTTTCCTATGTTCCTCCATATAATCTGCGGCATACCTTTGTGAGCATGGCCAAGACGCTACCGGAAGGTGCTGTAAAGCCTTTGGTTGGTCACTCCCGCCAAATGGACACCTACGGTATCTACGCCCATCTGATCGAGGGCGAGGAAAAGGAGACCACTGCCGCGCTGGAATCAGTACTTCAGAAAATATTGCGGTAACCCACTTTAGTAACCCACTTTTTCTGGTAAAGCGTGAGCATCAAACGCCACCGGTGAATATCGGTTTTTCAAAACGGCGTATTCTCGTCAAAAATGCTACGGCGTATCCTCTCACGGCAGCCCTTGGCCGGGTTCGAGTCCCGTATCCTGCTCCAGAAAATAGCGCTCCAACGTGTAGTAAAGAACATGTTGGGGCGCTTTACATTTTGATGCACTTTTGGCGGGCGGCTTGTGTTTTGCCGGAAAATATGGTTCAATAGAGGAAAACAGGCGGGAACGCACAGTGAACAAGACAAAACGAGGTGGATACAATGAATCTGAAAGAAGCATTCCGCTATCAGAACAAGCTGCAGGCCCTTTTGGACGAGGCCCAGGGTATTCTGGACTGCGATTCCAACGTGACGAATGTGGCCAACACCTATCTGCGCCACAAGGTCATGGCAGAGGCTGAGGACGAGACGATCCTGGACCTGCCCCAGACTGAATATGCCCAGCAGATCACCGATATTGCCCGGTTCATGCTCTATCTGCTGGAGGAGAAGGGCCGCCTGTTCGCTGCCATCCGCAAGGCAAAGGATGCGCTGGACATGGATATGGACAGCGAGGTCAGTCTGAACGCTGCGCGGCAGTGCGTCGCCCGCACCTTCAAGCGAATGAATGACCTGCGCAGCTCCGAGCAACTGCTTTCCGGCGGCGGTACCGGCTACCGTTTCAATGCGGAGGGCAACCAGATCGCCTACCGCTGTGATGTGAAGCGGGTGACCACCATCAACTACGACCGCAAGGTCATCCATGCTGCTCTGGGCAAGCTGAACCGGCAGGCGGACGAGACATCCAACCGGATCGACCTGTGCCTTGTGACCTCCCGGGTGGACTATGCAGTTCCCTTTGATGTGAACGCCAGCTTTGCCGAAGCGTTTGAGACCTATCTGGAAAGCACCAATGCCTGAATAAACGCTCCACCGGCCATTTTGGGTGCGGCAAGCGCCGGGGACGCGGCTGCCGGTTCAGGTGCAGATGAACGATAACGCTGCACAGTTCCGCAAGGAAGTTTCGGTCCGGTTCACCTTACGAGCCAGCATAATTGAAAAATCTTGCGTTCGGCTTTTCCGCCACCGCCAGACGTTTCTTCGCCGAAACCGTCCCTTGCCCTTTCCCACATTCCTGCTTTTGTGCTTACGTCTCCATGGGCAGGCAGGCAAGCCACCCTTCATGATTTTGCCCCGCAGACTGCTGCGGGAGCATTTTTCCGCCTGCGGGGCGGGTGCACTGCATCCCCCATTTTGCAGGCAGAGCAAATGGCAGAAGCTGCCCTGGATGCTTGCCGTATCCAAAATGGCCGGTGCAAAACCGGAGGGATAAGCGATGAAGTGCTGCAGCCCCGGCGGTAAAAAAACTGCCGGGGCTGCAATTCTTGGAGGGAGTCGTTCGTATTCCAGACAAAGCAACTGAATTTAGACAAAGACGAGGTATGATCATGTCAACCAAACCGATTCGTCCCGCTGCCGCAAATTGCATTGACCTGAGTGCAGCAGCACTTCATATCATTGCCATGGCGCTGATGCTGATGGATCACCTGTGGGCGACCCTTCTGCCGGCGCAGGACTGGCTGACTTGTGCCGGGCGGCTGGCGTTCCCTATCTTTGCATTTATGACAGTGGAAGGCTACTTTCATACCCGAAATCTGAAGCGTTATGCACTGCGGCTGCTGTTGTTTGCGCTGCTTTCAGAAGTGCCCTTTGATCTGATGTATGGCGGGACATGGTTCTACCCGGTGCATCAGAACGTGATCTGGACGCTGCTGCTGGGGCTTCTGGGGGTGCATCTGATGGAAACGGTGCGCAAAAAGCAAAAGCTCTGGGTCTCGCTGCCGGTGTGCGCCGCAGTGGCAGCAGCAGGGGCGCTGCTGGGAACGCTGGGCATGACGGATTACTACGGTGCCGGTGTGCTGACCGTGTTCGCTTTTTACATTTTCCGGGGCCGGAAATGGTGGTGCCTGCTGGGACAGGTGCTGACCCTGTACTGGATCAACGTGGTGCTTCTGGGCGGGTTGATGTACCCCATCCGGCTGTTCGGCATGGAGTTTGAGCTGTGTCAGCAGGGGCTTGCGCTGCTGGCGCTGGTGCCCATCTGGCTGTATCGCGGGCGGCAGGGCTGCCACAGCAAACCGTTCCAGTATGCCTGCTACGCCTTTTACCCGGTACACATGCTGCTGCTTGTGCTGGCGCTGAATTTCGTGAACCGATAAGAACGTAACCGTTATCCCTGCGGGCTATGGGTGTCCGCAATCTGATGGTATCCCGGGGGAATTTATTCTGCACTTTCCTGAGTCTGCTCTGTGGGCTTGATGGTCTTGACCCGCAAGGTGAAATACAGAAGATGGCAGACCCACACCACTGCAATGCAGATCCTGCCGATGGGAGCATTTTTCATACAAAGAAAACCGATCGCCATGACAGCGGTGACCATTGCAATGATCTTGCATTTTGTTCCTGCTGTCATGGCTTTTTTCTGCACAAAGCTGTCAAAATGCATTTTGTGTGCGCTTTTCTGCGGAACGAAAGCGTGGTATACTGAATGGAGCACCCGCAGGAGGTAAAATGCCCCATGAAAAAAGATAAATCGTTCCGCCCGGACCGGGTCCTCTCCTATTTCAGGGTGGAGTGGTTCCCGCTGCTCCTTGTGACCCTTTCGGGCCTTGTCTATAACATCGGTCTGCTGGCCGCGCCGTGGTTCGAGGGCCGGTTGGCCCAGTGCCTGGCGGATATCCTGGGCGGCAGTGAGACTGCTGCCCAAATGGCGCTGCTGGTGCTGGCCTACATTGCGGTCACACTGCTGGTGCAGGCGGCGCGCTTCATCAAACGTTTTTATGTGCGCCGCTTTGCCAACAACATCAACCGCCGGATGAAGGGCATCCTGTACGCCAATCTGGTGCGGCAGAGCCGGGCCGCGCTAGAAAAAGAGGGGGCCGGTGAGCTGATGACCAAAGCCATCGCCGATGTGGACGACTGCGTGGAGGGAATGCGCAAGTTCACCACGGAGGTGTTCGACACCGGTGTGGCGCTGGCGGGCTATGCGGTCATGCTGCTGGTGTACGACTGGCGGCTGGCGATCCTGGGCCTGCTTTTTACTCCGGTGTCCTATGTCTGCGCGGCAGGTATGAAAAAGCCAGTGCAGCGCGCCGGTGCAGCTTATAAAAAGGCCGCCGGTGCCTTGAGCAGTGCCACGCTGGACCGTGCCCGGAATGCTGTGACCTACCGCATCTACGGCTGCGAGGAGGCCCGGATGGAAAAATACGAGGAGGCCCTGAGCCTTTACGAAAAGACTGCCGTGCGGAACAACGTGTGGCAGTCCGCGCTGCCGCCGCTTTATCTGGCGGCATCCGAGGCAGGGACCCTCTTCATCCTGTGGTTTGGCGCAAAGAATGTGCTGGACACTGGCTGGAACCACTGGGATATCGCCGCCTTCACCACCTTCCTCTCCTGTTTCACCAAGCTGGTGGTCAAATCCTCCAAGGTGGCCAAGCTCTTCAACGCGGTGCAAAAGGCAGAGGTCTCCTGGAAGCGCATCAGACCCCTGATGAAAACGCCCGAGCAGCTGGATGCCCTGCAGATCCCGGCGGCACAGGATGTGACGCTGAAAGAACTCGCCTTCTCCTATGGGGAAGAGCCTGTCTTCTCCGGCCTGAGCCTGACGGCACACCCCGGCGATATCATCGGCATCACCGGCCCGGTCGCCTGTGGAAAATCCACCCTCGGCCGCGTGTTTCTGTGTGAAGCACCCTATCAAGGCTCGGTCTGCTTTGGCGGCAGGGAACTTTCCACCCTGACCCCGCGCCAGATCGCCGCCACGGTCGGTTATCTGGGCCATGACCCGGAACTGAGCGCCGACACCGTGCAGAATAATGTCCTCTGCGGCAGCGAACAGGATGTCATGCCGTGGCTTGCAGCCGCTGCCCTGAAGGAGGAAGTGCTGGCCATGGAAAAGGGTACGGAGACGGTCATCGGCAGCGGCGGCACCCGCCTTTCCGGCGGGCAGGCACAGCGTCTGGCATTGGCCCGGACGCTGGCCCATCCCCGCCCGGTGCTGGTGCTGGATGACCCATTCTCGGCACTGGACCGCAGCACCGAGGATGCGATCTTTGCCGAGCTGCAGGCGTATGCCAGGGATAAGGTGGTGTTCCTGATCTCCCACCGGCTGTACCATTTCCCGCAGATGCAGCAGATCATCTTTATGGAGGGCGGCAGAACCACCGTTGGCACCCACGAGGAGCTGATGGCAGCGGTTCCGGTCTACCGCCAGCTGTATGAAAGCCAGACCGGCCTGAAAGGGGGAGAGGGCGCATGAAAAAGAAAAATGATCACGGCGTGTTTGCTGCCGTCCGGATGGCAGCGGCTTCGCACCGCCTTCTCACGGTGGGCACGGTGCTGTGCGTGGCGGCTTCGGTGGCGGCATCCCTGCTGCCGCCCCTGCTGCTGGCCCGGGTCATCGACCGTCTGACCGCGGGCCTCCCGCTGTCCTTTCTGGCCGTGCTGCTCTACTTCGGCAGCCTTGCACTGGAAGGTGTGCTCACCTCGGCGCAGGAAAGCCTGCTGGTGCTCTTTGGCCAGAGGATGACCCATGCCCTGCGTTCGGAGATGTCCCGGAAGCTGAGCCGCCTGCCCGCTGGTACACTGGCAGAGCAGAATCCCGGCGAGGTGGCCGCCCGCTTTTCGGGCGATGTGGACACAGTGGAAGCCCTGTTCACTTCCGGCATCATCAGCATGGCGGCAGATGCCTGCCGCATCGTCTCCATCATGGGGGTCATTGCGGTGAAAAACACCGGCCTTGCGCTGATCCTGCTGCTGGTGCTGCCGCTGTTTGCCGTGTTTACCCGTTACGTCCAGAAGCGGATGCTGGCCGCGCAGCTGGACAACCGCCGCGCGGTCGCCGCGGTCTCCGGGCAGGTGCCCGAGACTCTGCACAACATCCGCACCATCCGGGCGCTGGGGCTGGAGGATTACATGGAGCGCCGGTATGACCGGTGCATCGGTGACAGCTATGCCGCCATGGAGCGCACCAATTTTTATGATGCCGTCTATTCGCCGGTGGTGCTGCTGCTGAATGCCGTTGTGGTCGGCATCGTGATGCTGCTCTCCGCTTCGGGGAACGCACAGCTCCTGACCCTGTTCGGTATGTCAGTGGGCACCTCGGTGGCCGTCATCAACTACATCTCCCGCATCTTCGCCCCCATCGAGAGCCTGGGCATGGAGATCCAGACCATCCAGTCGGCCATGGCGGGTGTCAGGCGCATCGATGCCTTTCTCGACCAGCCGGAGCGCACGATCCCGCCCGCGCGCAGGGAGGTTGCCCGGGGCGATGTGGAATTTGCGCACGTCACCTTCGGCTATGGGGAACGGCACGTTCTGAAGGATTTTTCCATGACCGTGAAACAGGGGGAGCAGGTCACGCTGGTGGGCCGCACCGGTGCGGGCAAGAGCACCGTGTTCAAGCTCCTGCTGGGCCTGTATCAGCCAGAGGCCGGTACGGTGACCATCGGCGGCGTGAAGGTGGGGGACATCACCGACCGGGAGCGCCGCACCTGCATCGGCTGTGTGGAACAGCATTTCTCCCGCGTGCCGGGCACCGTGCTGGAACAGATCACGCTGGGAGACCCGCAGATCACCGGGGAAATGGCAAGGGATGCCGCCGCACTGGCTGGGATCGATGCTGCCATCCGGGCTCTGCCGGAGGGCTATGACACTGTCTGTACCGAGGGCATCTTCTCGCAGGGCGAGTGGCAGCTGCTGTCCATTGCCCGTGCCGCCGCTGCAGATCCCGCCGTGCTGCTGCTGGATGAGATCACCGCCAATCTGGATGCCGAAACCGAGGCCCGCGTGCTGGAGGCTCTGCGCCGTGCGTCCGCGGGCCGCACGGTGCTCTCCGTCTCCCACCGCGTCTATGAAAATCTTGGCGGCAGAACGATCGAGATCAGGACCCGGGAATGACGTATGACAAAAACGCCCCCTGTGCGCCGCAGCAGGCACACAGGGGGCGTTCTGGTATGCTCAATTCTTTTCGATGTAGACGCTGGTGGAGGGGAAGGCGAAGTCCACGCCGTCTGCCTGCATCACGTCCATGATGTTCAAGTTCAGATCATTCTGCTGCTGCAGGAAGGTGGCATAGACATTGGTGGTCAGGTAGGCCGAGATGAGGATGTTGATGCTGGAATCGCCAAAGCTGGTCAGCCGGACGATGTTGGTGCCCTTGTTGGTGTAAGGGCTGTTGTCCAGCATGGCCTGCAGGTCAGCCATCAGCTTTTCCAGCTGGGCACGGGTGGTGCCGTAGGTGACACCCAGTGTGAACTTATAGGGCCGCATGGTGCGCAGGGCTGTGTTCTTGACAGTGGAGGCGCAGATCTGGCTGTTGGTGATAATGACCACGCTGTGGTCCATGGAGCGGATGCGGGTGGAGCGGAAGTTGATATCGATGACTTCGCCCTCCACATTGCCCACGGTGATCCAGTCGCCGATGGAAAAGGGTTTGTCCAGCAGGATGACGATGCCGCTGAACAGGTTGCTGGCGCTTTCCTGCGCGGCCAGCGAGATGGTCAGGCCCACAAGACCGGCACCGGCTACGATGCTGCCGATGGGGAAGCCGACGATCTGCGCGCAGGTGGCAACACCCAGAATGATGACCAGCACTTTGTAGGTGGTGTCCAGCAGGGAGCGCAGGGTCTTGTTGCTCCGGATCTCCGGGCTGCAGGAGACCAGCAGCAGGTCGGCTACCTCAGAAGCGTTGTACAGGCCCTGACAGAACAGGAGGGTCGCTGCGATCTTATAGGCCGTGAACAGAAACTTTGTCAGGCCCGGAATGGCCCACGGCAGGCTGGTCAGGGCCAGATACAGGCCGCTGTAAAAGGCCATCCGCTCCAAAGGGCCCTGTAAGCTGCGCAGGAGGATGGGCGTGGCGGCAAAGTGCCAGCTGCGGGCCTGCAGAGCGGGAAAGATCTTCCGGCGCAGCAGCCAGCCGACCAGAAGCCCCGCAAAAACGATGACAGCGGCGCAGACGGCCCGGGCAGCCAGCGCCCACCAGCCCTCCAGCAAAAAAGGCCCGATCTCGAACCCGAGGTCACGAACGGTAAAAATCATGGCAAAAAGCTCCTTGTATCAGAAATTGTAACATCCTGTCCCACAGTATACCATATCCGGCCCGTGCAGGGCAAATAAAAAAGGGGTTGACAAGGTGGAGCAGCCGCGTTATACTCTTGGCCAGAAAGTTCGTTTCAGGGCGGGGTGAGATTCCCCACTGGCGGTACAGCCCGCGACCACCCGCAAGGGTGCTGACCCGGTGAGACTCCGGGGCCAACGGTATAGTCCGGATGCAAGAAACGGCAGGCAATACGATTTGTCTACGCGCCCTGTTGCAGTGTTTGCTGCGGCAGGGCGCGTTTTTGATTGTCTTCCCGGTTCCGAACCACGCGAAAGGGGCTTTCCAATCTACGATTTGGGGCCAGAACGCCCCGGGAGGATATTACCATGAAGAAAAACACGACCCGCAACCTGACCGTTGCCGCCATGCTCAGCGCGGTGGCCTTTATCCTGATGTTCATCGAGTTCCCGCTCCCGATGCTCATCCCGTCCTTCGTCAAGATGGACTTCTCCGACCTGCCCGCTCTGCTGGGTGCCTTTGCCCTTGGCCCGGTGTACGGTGTGATCATCAGCTTTATGAAGAACCTGCTCCATGTGGTCATCAAGGGCACCTCTACCGCACTGGTGGGTGAGCTGTGCAACTTCATGCTGGGTGCGGTGTTCTCCGCTCTGGCCGGTTACCTCTACAAGCACCACAAGAGCCGCAAGAACGCCATCATCGGTGCCGTGGCCGGTGCCGTGGCCATGGCCCTGTTCAGTGTGCCGTCCAACTACTTCATCACCTACCCGGCCTACGTCAGGTTCTACCACATGCCGCTGGAAGCCATCCTGGGTATGTATCAGGCTATCCTGCCCTCTGCCAACAGCCTTATCAAGTGCCTGGTCATCTTCAATATGCCCTTCACTCTGGTCAAGGGCCTGCTGGATGCCCTGATCTGCATGTTGATCTATAAGCCGCTCTCTCCCATCCTGCATGGCCGGAAGTGAGTGATAAAAAAGAAAGGACGCGAGAGCGTCCTTTCTTTTTTTGCTTTTATCGATTCGATTTAAGACAGCGCGCCCTTTTCCAGCCACTTGCCCCGGGCAAGGCGGATAAGGAACAGCAGGCCCCGGATGCTCAGTTCGCAGCACATGGCACCCCAAACGCCCATCAGGCCCAGCCGGGGAGCCAGCAGGAACGCCAGCGTCAGCCGGATGCACCACATGCTGAATATGTTCAGCACAAAACAGGAGGTGCTGTCGCCCGCACCCTGCATGGCACCGCTGGCCACGATGGAAGCGCCGAACATGGGCTCGGCCCAGGCTTCGATGCGCAAAACCTGAGCACCCAGAGCGATGACAGCCGCATCGGTGGTGAAAAGGCTCATCAGGGTGGGGGCAAAGATCCACAGGCCAACGCCGGAAAGGGCCATGACACCCATGCCAAGGCCGGTGCACAGCCAGGCAAACCGCTTGGCCATATCCTTCCGGTTGGCACCTACGGTCTGGCCGATGAGGGTGACAGCTGCGCTCTGGATGCCGTAGCCTGCCATGTAGCACAGGCCCTCGGCGTTGACAGCCAGACTGTTGGCGGCAATGGCCACGGTACCCAGGCCGGCCACGATGCGCACGAGCACCACCTGCGCCAGAGAGATGGCGGCGCGCTCTCCCGCCAGAGGGCCGCCCACCCACAGCAGGTTCCGCAGGCAGGAGCGGGTGATCCTCCAAGGGGCAGGCTTCCGGATGCAGAGGGGGCCTTCCCGCAGCAGCAGGATGGCCAAAGCCAGCAGGCCGCCCACCACAGTGGCCAGGGCGGTGCCCAGGGCTGCGCCGGGCACACCCAGCCCGGCACCCCAGACGGTGATGCCCCACAGCGTCCGGGTGGGGTTGATGAGGAAGAAGTTGAAGATGGCATCCAGCACGCAGACCAACACGCTGATGAGGCTGGCGGTCAGGGCGTAGCCTGCCGCCCGGAGGATGGAGAGGTACAGGCCCATGGCCATGGTGAAGGGCAGCGCCGTTGACCAGATGGCAAAGTAGGCTGTGGCGTTTGCCCGCAGGGAGGGGTCAGCTCCCAGCCACCCCGGCAGAAAGGGGCTGATGCCCAGGCCGAAGAGGGCGGCTCCCACGCCCAGGATCACATTGAATAGCATGGCCTGCCGCAGCACGCTGCGGGCATCATCCTGCCGGTCGGCCCCCAGATACTGGGCGATCTGGATGGAGAGGGCAGTGTACAGGCCCACCAGAACACCGTGGAGCAGCCAGGTGCTGGAGCTGACGATGCCGATGGAAGCGGTAGCTTCTGCACCGATGTGGCCCACCATGGCAGCGTCGATGTATCCCATGGCAGTGACCACCAGCTGCTCCAGAATGGAGGGGATGCTCAGCGCCAGAGCCACCTGGGCCGTCTGGCGGGAGGGGATGGTCTCACCCTGCCGCATCCGGGCCGAAAGCTGTTCAAGTGAAAGTTTCATATCTTCTCCTTTTTCTCCGATTTTCCTGTGAGACAAAAAAATACCCTCGAAAGGGCGTTTGTTCATTCATTATAGACAGGGGGGCGAAAAATGTCAACCCATCAGCCCATGGGGGAGCCATTGCCCCAGAGATTGATTTTTTGGCCCGGGCGTGATACACTTCATTTGTATCCAGCCGTGAAAGAACAGGAACGGCCTCTGCCGCTCCGGGAAAGAGGAAAAAAACTATGCTTCAACTGCTTTCTGGCAACCCGCGCACCGTGGATGCGCTGGGCTTTCTGCTTGCATTTGCGCTGACCGCGCTGATGGACTCGGTGTTCCACGATAAGCTCCCCCACGACCATGGCCGCGCGTTTGCCGTGAACGGCGAACTCTCCAAGGGCAAGGCCCGGGGTTCCGGCCTCATTTTTGTACTCTGCATCGCACTGGTCACGCTGGCCGTGGTGCCTTTTAAGGCAGAGTATGTCATCTACACCGTCCTGCTCATTGCGTCCATGCTCTCCGGCTATTTTGACGATGCCGCCGAGACTGCCTGGAACGAGTACAAAAAGGGCCTGATCGATCTGGTCATCGCCGTTGTGGCGGGCGTGACCTACCTGAACTTCAACGGCACGGAGGTCAACTTCCTGAGCTGGAGCTTCAGCCTGCCCTATGCCGTCTACCTCATCCTGATCATCGTCCTGATCTGGGCCAGCATCAATGTGGTCAACTGCACCGATGGCGTGGACGGCCTTTCCGCCAGCCTTGCCGTGGTCAGCATCGGCACCTTCCTGCTGGCCTACTGGGAGGAGCTGGGGGATTACGCCACCGCCGGTATCGTGTTCATTGGTGCCCTGCTGGCCTACCTGTGGCAGAACGCCAAGCCTTCCACCCTGCTGATGGGTGACGCGGGCAGCCGCGCCATGGGCTTCTTCCTGGCTGTCCTGGCCCTCAAGAGCAGCCACCCCTTCGCCTTCCTGCTGGCCGCGCTGGTGTTCATTGTGGACGGCAGCCTGGGCATCCTGAAGATCAGCTTCAAGCGGTTTTTGCACATCTCCATCCTCAAGAATACCCTGACCCCGCTGCACGACCATGTGCGCAAGCGTCTGGGCTGGAGTGATGAGCAGGTCGTGGCCCGCTGGCTCATCCTGCAGGCTGTGGCATCCGCCTGGCTGCTGCTGTTGGTGCGGTAAAACACAAAAAAGAAATGCAGCGCCCGCACAGGAAAGCTCCTGCGCGGGCGTTTTGCTGTTCTGGTCCGGGAGGAAAGTTCCAGCTTCCGGTACAGCGTTTCCAGACAGGCTGGGTCACGAATTTCCTGCATGAGTTCACCTCATTTCTTTTGTTTTATTGTGCCATGTGTCACAAACAAATGCAAGCAAAACCTTTATAATAGGGACGAAAGTGGAGGAAAAACCAATGGATTCTATTTTTGATCTCGATCATCTGTACCGCACCTATTTCAAGATGGCGCTGCCCTCGGTGTTCGGCCTGATGGTGAGCGTGGTGTATAACCTTGCTGATACCTTTTTCATTGCGCAGTCCAACAATACGGCGCTGATTGCGGGTGTTTCGCTTTGTGCGCCGGTGTTCACGGCCCTCATGGCCTTCGGCAACATCTACGGCCAGGGCGGCAGCTCACTCATTTCCCGCCTGCTGGGACAGGACGACCGTGAGGGCACCGGCCGGGTCAGCTCGTTCTGCTTCTATGTGGCCCTGACCACGGGCGTGGTGTTGGCAGCCCTGATGATGCTGTTCCGCGTCCCGCTGCTGGGCATTCTGGGTGCGACTGCTGAGACGATGCCGCACGCACAGGCCTATTACACCGTGCTGGCCATTGGTGCTCCGGCCACGGTGCTGAACTTTATCCATTCCAACCTCGTCCGTTGCGAGGGCATGGCCACCCAGTCCATGATCGGCAGCATCGGCGGCACGGTCATCAATATCATCCTCGATCCCATCCTCATCACCACAGTGGGCTGGGGCGCAGGGGGCGCGGCCATTGCCACCATTGTGGGCTACCTGTGCAGCGACCTGTACTTCCTGTGGCTGCTCCACAAAAAGAGCCGCTGCCTGTCTGTCAAACTATCCCAGTGCCACGTCACGGGCAGGGAGCTGCAGCAGATTTTGGGCGTGGGTGTTACTGCCGCGCTGAGCAACCTGATGCAGAGCCTGACTGTCATTGTGATGAACCAGTTCCTCTTGCCCTACGGCAACGATAAAATTGCCGCCATGGGCATTGCCAGCAAGGTGAGCATGATCGCCCAGCTGGTGCTGGTGGGCTTCTCGTTCGGCGGCATCCCACTGTTCGGTTACCTGTACGGCGCAAAAAAGCGGGACGTGATGCGCAAGCTCATCCGCTTCTGTCTGACCTTCCTCGTCTCCATCGCCGTGGTGCTGTCCCTCATCCTCTGCCTGAATTCCGGGGCACTGATGCGGCTCTTCGTGCAGGATGCCGGGATGATCGCCACGGGTGCGCAGATGCTCCGCTGGCAGGTCTACACCGCAGCCTTTGGCGGCGTGGTACTCCTGCTCACGGTGCTGTTCCAGGCAACTGGTAAAATCATACCGTCCTTCCTGCTCTCCATCAGCCGTCAGGGCGTGGTGTTTCTGCTGGCACTGGTGGTCTGCGTACATCTGTTCCAGTATCAGGGCGTGCTGATGGCTCAGGCTGTGGCCGACATCCTGAGCGCTGCGCTGGCCCTTGGCCTGCTGGCGGCCAGCCGCGATATCATCGCAAAACAGTAAACACAAAAACGCCCGGAGGTCCGCTGAAAGCTGCGGTTCTCCGGGCATTTTTAGTATTCGATGCCTTTGCGCGCCTTGATGCCCTTCTGGTAGGGGTGGCGGCGGCATTTCATCTCAGTGGAGTAGTCGGCGGCATCCAGCATCCACTGCGGGGCCTTGTGGGCGGTCAGCACGCATTCCTGCGCGGCGGGACGCTCCAGAACGGCCCGCCGGAGCAGGTCTTTGTCCACCATGTCCAGCTCCCAGGCCGAACCGGCCTCATCTAAAATGAGCAGGTCGGCAGGCTCGGCAAGTGCGGCGGTCAGGTTTTCGTTCTGCACGGCCCGGGCAGCGGCCTTTTCCGCTTCGTTCATCTGGAACACGAACTTCTGCCCGCCCTTGCCCCGGAAAATTTTTGCCCCCAGCTGGGCCAGCAGAGGGATCTCGCCGCTCTGCCCGCCCTTGAGGAACTGCACGATGACCACCCGTTTGCCGCTGCCCAGTGCGCGGAGGGCAAGGCCCATGGCGGCGGTGGTCTTCCCCTTGCCGTCGCCCCAGTAGAGATGCAGCAGGCCCTGTTCCATCATCCGTTCTCCCTTGTGTACTGCACGGTCTCCACCAGGTGCAGGATGTGCTGCTCCGGCCAGTCCCGGGTATCCAGCACATAGCCGCCCGCATTGGGGCCGCACCAATCGTGAAAGCTGCGGCGGGGCACGCCAAACCGCTCCAGTGCGGCCATCTGGGTGCCGCCATGGGCCACGATGACCAGCCGCTCCTGCCCTTCGGCAAGGGCCTTGTCAATGAGGTCAGTCAGCGTTTTGCACACCCTGTTGCAGAAATCGCTCCTGCGCTCCCCGTCCGGGTGGGCGGCATGCTCGTTTTCCTGCACCCATGCCAGATATTCCGGGTCCTGCTCCACCTGTATGAAGGTCTGGCCCTCGAACCGGCCGAAGTTCATCTCCTTCAGTCCGTCTACCGGAATGAGCTTTGCCCCGGGAAAGAACACCCGTGCCGTCTGGGCGGTGCGCTGCAGCGGGGTGACATAGACCACCTCCGGTGCAAAATCTGCCTGCCGCAGCTGGGCGATGCCTGCGGCGGAAAGGGGGATGTCCCGCTGACCCTGATATCGTTTTTGCGCGTTGTACTCCGTCTGGCCGTGACGCAGCAAATAAATGAGCATAATCGTTCTCCTTTTTGGTTTGTTCTGCACCATTATAGCCTATTTTGCGGTTATTTTCCAGCCATGCTCTTGCAATTCTTCCGCATTTCAGATATATTGAGTGGGTATGAAATTTCAGGGGAGAGAAGTGTCAATGGAGATCCGGGACCGGAAAGCAGCGCAGCGCCGGGCGGGCATCATGGCCCGCAGGGGTCTGCCGCAGGCAGAAAGAGCGGCGGCCAATGCAGCCATCTGTGCCCGCCTTCTGGCCATGCCCTGCTTCCAAAAGGCAGAGAACCTGCTGATCTACGCCGCTTTTGGCGGGGAGGTGGATCTTGCTGTGCTGGCAGAGCAGGCGGCCCGGCTGGGCAAAACGGTGGCCTATCCGGTCTGTGGGGAAAACTTTACCCTGACCGCCGCCGTGCCGGGGCCGGACGGCTGGGAGGTGGGGGCTTACGGCATCCGCACACCGGTTCTGGAGCGGGCGGCGCTCATCCGGCCGGAGGCGCTTGATCTGGTGCTGGTGCCCTGCACTGCCTTTGATGCGGTCTGCCGCAGGGTGGGCATGGGCAAGGGCTACTATGACCGCTATCTGCCCAGGTGCCGGAACGCCGTGGCGCTGGGCGTGGCCTTTGAGGCCCAGCGGGTGCCGGAAGCGGCTGCAGATGAACAGGACCGGCGGCTGGATGGATTTGTAACAGAGAGGAAAGTATATCGTGGAACTGATGAATTTGAGCTGTGAAGGTTTTCTGGAGGAACTGGCCAGCAAGGCAGCAGCTCCGGGCGGCGGCGGCGCTTCGGCGCTGGTGGGCGCGGCCGGTGTGGCGCTGGGCAGCATGGTGGGCAGCCTGACCGTGGGCAAAAAGAAATATGCTGCCGTGGAAGCGGACATCGCTGCCCTGAATGTCCGGGCCGAGGCCCTGCGCAAGCGGCTGGAAGTGCTGGTACAGGCCGACGCGGAGGCCTTTCTGCCCGTGGCGGCGGCCTACAAGCTGCCGAAGGAGACCCCGGAACAGCAGGCCCACAAGGCCGCGGTGCTGGAAAAGGCACTGGACAGAGCCTGCGCCGTGCCGCTGGAGGTGATGACTGCCTGCGGTGAGGGCATCGCACTGGCCGCAGAGTACGCTGAAAAGGGCAGCGTGCTGGCCCGTTCCGATGCCGGATGCGCGGCGCTGTTCTGCAAGGCAGCCATGCAGGCGGCGGGGCTGAACGTGAAGGTCAACACCCGCCTGATGGCAGACAAAGCCCATGCGGATGCGCTGGAGGCCAGAGCGGAACAGCTGCTGGCCGAGTTTGTGCCGCAGGCTGACAGGGTCTATCAGACTGTATCAAATGAGTGAGGGGAGAAGAAAATGGCTCAGATCTTGAAGGGTGCGCCCGTGGTGGCCGCCATGAACGAAGCAAACGCCGCGCGCTGTGCCGCGCTGAAGGAAAAGGGTATCGTGCCCACACTGGCTGTGGTACGGGTCGGCGCGCGGGAGGATGACATTTCTTATGAAAAGGGGATCGTTACCCGGTGCGGTAAGGTTGGCGTGGAGGTGCGGCAGTTCCATCTGGCGGAAGATGTTACGCAGGAGGAACTGCTGGATGTGATCCGGCAGATCAATGGGGATGCATCGGTTCACGGGTGCCTGATCTTCCGGCCCCTGCCAAAGCGGTTCGATGACCGCAGGGTCCAGGAGGCGCTTGCCCCGGAAAAGGATGTGGACGGTATCACGGACGGCTCGATGGCCGGTGTGTTCACCAATATGCCCATCGGCTATCCGCCCTGCACGGCGCAGGCCTGCCTTGAGATCCTGAAATACTACAACGTGCCGCTGTCCGGCAAACGGGCCGTGGTCGTGGGCCGCAGCCTGGTGGTGGGCAAGCCCGCTGCCATGATGCTGGATCGGGAGAACGCCACCGTGACCCTCTGCAATTCCCGCACCCGGGACCTGCCCGCCCTCTGCCGTCAGGCCGATGTGCTGGTGGTCGCCATGGGAAGGCGGGGAGCCATCGGGGCCGACTGCCTGCGGGAAGGTCAGGTCGTGGTGGATGTGGGCATCCACGTCAACGAAGAGGGCAAGCTCTGCGGCGATGTGCGCTTTGATGAGGCAGAACCCATCGTGGAGGCTGTTACCCCGGTGCCCGGCGGTGTGGGCACAGTGACCACCTCTGTGCTGGTGGGCCATGTGGTGGATGCCGCATCCGCACAGTAAAACAGAGAACAACAGGCGGTGCCGGAGGTTTCCGGCACCGCCTGTTGTTCTCATACGGTTGCAAGCACGGCAAGGATGCTCTGCCAGCGGGGATTCTGCACCTGCTGCGCGGCACGGCGGGGCGCGGAAGGCGAAACCGTGCGGGCAGGACGCTGGACGCAGTCAGCCGGTTGTGCAAAGGGGGAGGCGAGTTCGGCCTGCCAGCGGGCGGCCAGTGCCATGGCCTCAGGGCTGGATTGCAAGGTGCGGCGCTCCGTTCCGGCCAGAAAATCGCCCAGCCAGCAGAGAATGGCCGCAATGGGCAGGCAGTCGGCGGCACGGGTGGACCAGTAGTTCCACTCGCCGCCCCGGCCCACAAAGCTCTCCACGGTGATCATGGCACCTCCCCGGGCAGATTGAGGCAGGCAGGAGCGGGAGGTGCCTGCCGCGCGGCGCAGCTCCCGCAGAATGATCTCAGTACGGCCCGCGTCCAGGGTGTCATCCCGGATGCAGGCGGAAAAGTCCGCACTGTCCAACAGGTTTTCGGCCCGGGTGGGGAATTGCCCTGTCATCTCGCCGGATGCGTTGTGGCAGAGCTGCCAGCCCTTGCGGAACAGCTGGAAGTTCAGGTTGCGGCGGCCCATGGTGGAGTAAAACACCCGGGCGCGGCCATTGGGAGACTGCCGCAGCTCCAGATAGGCATCAGCGCCGCCCAGGTCCTGTACCTTGACGGTCAGGAGCAGGGAAGAATTGTTTTTCTGTGCGGACATGGCACGGTGCATCTCTTCAAAATAGCGGCTGGCATCCATAGCGGGTCTCCTCTCTGGTTTTGGATGATGTGTCGGAAACCATCCATCGGTTGTTCTCTGCCTGCATTATAACATATACGACAACAAAATACAACTATAAGTTTGACAAAAACCAAAATATTTTGGAAATTCGGGGATGCGTACAAACGGATTGGTTGTAAATGAAAAAGGCTTCTCCCATCGGAGAAGCCTTTTGTGGTGGCAGGATTCAATCGCCCAGCTCCCGGATCTCATTCTGGATGAGCCGCCCAGCGGCGCGTGCCAGCTGATCCATGCCACGGATGCGGGCGAGATTTTTGCCGTAGATGCGTTCTGCATCGTGGCTGGAGCTGTCCTCGCCCATGAACACGGCAGAGACACGCAGACCCTTGCGCCGCAGGGTGCGAACTTCAGCGGCGGCATCGTCCACGCCGTAGGAGCCGCCGTAATCACAACCCAGCGGTTGTTCCGGGCTGGGCGGTACGCGGCGGCTGTCGTTGGGGGAAGCATCTGTCAGCAGGATGAGCAGATGCCGGGGTGCGGGGCCGGGGTCAAAGCTGACCAGATCGCCTGCCGCCCGCAGGGCAAGGCCGTCGCGATTCCAGCCTGATGCAAAATACTGGTCGATCCCCTGCAGGCTTTTGTCCGCAAAGCCCTTGAGCACCCGCAGAACCGTATAGCCCCGCAGGCTGCAGAAGCTGCTGACCCGCACCGGGATGCCGCAGGCGGCAAGGCTCTGGGCCAGGATCGTGCCCTGCGCCGCAATGACCTCCTGACAGTGGAGCCGGGAAGCCGAAGCGTCCAGCAGCAGGTCCACGGTGAAGGAGGGCTGATTCTCCTCCTCGGCACAGCGGAACACCCGGCTGTCGTTCAGAAGGGGAGCGCGCCAGACCCGCTCCGGGTCCAGAGCGCCGCTGCGGGCGATCCGGGCATTGGGCTGCTGGTGGACCAGAATGCAATTGCGGATCTGCTCGGTGAGCCGGAGCACCACACTGCGGTGAAGCGCCCGGTTTTTGGCGTAGTAGGCGCGGTTGCGGTCGGCCTGAAGCTGAGCCTGTTCGGCCAGGTGCTTTGCCTCCGGTGTGGGAGCCTGTTCCGGGCTGGGCACGCCGGAGGCAAACCAGAGGCGGCACCCGAGGTGCGCCCCGGTGCAGAGCGCCTGCTCGGCCTTGCGCAGGCGCTCGGGCGGATAGAGGGAACGGCCAAAGCAGCTTTCAATGTAGGCACGGTCCTCGGCGGCATTCTGCCGCAGGGTGATGTGGGCCAGCCGCTTGTCTGCCGTGGGGCCGGAGCCGCCCGCTTCCACAGAACCGGAGTGCTCCACGGTCAGCCGGTCGGTCTTGATCATCTGGGTGGGCAGCGTTTTGGTGGCAAGAGAGGCCAGCAGCCCCTCCAGATGCAGATGAAGCCCCACTTTGTGCCGGATCCTGCCGTCAAACAGGGCAAACCTTGCAAACAGGCCCAGCAGCTCACCCTTGAGCTGGCCGGGCTGGGGCGGTTGGGAGGGAGAAAGTGCCTCTGCCAGCCGGCTCTCGTAGGGGGTCATCACGGGCGGATGCCTGCCCTGTACGGTGCGCCAGCGGTCAGCCTGCATGGTGTAGACCAGCTGATTTTTTGCCATCCACTCCTGCCGCGAAAGCTTGTACTGGATGCCGAAGAAATAGTCCGCGTGGGCCCGGCGCAGCTCGGAAAGGACCGGGCGGCGGGGCAGCTCCAGCAGATAGACCGCGCTTTCGAGGTAGAGCCATGTCAGATCGTCCAGCTGACTCTCCCGGAGATCGCCGTCCCATGTGGCAAAAAGGTCGCGGAGCAGGTCGTCGCCATAGTATTTGTGCACCAGCCCCACGACACAGTTCATATAAAAATCAATCGTGCCGTCGGTGTTGCGTGCCAGGAAAAGCGGCTCAAAGCCGTAGGCTCCCGCCGCCGCCCACACCTGATTGGCGGCCCGCCGCTCCTCGGCGGTATAACTCCGGGCATCCATCAGCGGAACAGCTTTTCAGCCGTCAGGCTGGCCGGGATGCGGGCGGCGATCACGTCCCGGATCAGCCCCTGCTCGTAGGAATCAAAGGCCTTGTTGGTGATGCCCATGTCCAGCGCGGGCCCCGCGGCCACGCCCCGGCGCATCAGGCGCAGAGCGTCCAGCATTCCGCGCAGATCCAGCGCTTTGGTGGAAATTTCGGCGCTGTCGCATTTCTTTTGCAGGTCAAGGAAGAGCAGAGCAAACTGGTGCACATATTTGTCCGTCAGGTCGGCAAACTGGGCCCGCAGCAGCTTTTCCAGGTTTTCCTCCGTGATGGTGGGCATCTGGATGACTGCAAAGCGGGAAGTCAGGGCCTCGTTCAGCTCCCGGGTGCCCGCGTAGCCATAGTTCATGGTGGCGATGAAGCGGGTCTCCTCGGCCAGCGGGATGCGCTCGTAGCCGGGCACATCAATGGCGCGGCGGAAGTCCAGCACGGCGTGGAGGACGGCCAGGGCCTCGTTTTTGGCCATGTTGATCTCGTCCAGCACGCCGAAGCCGCCGCACTGGGCACAGCGGTAGACCGGCCCGGGCCGGAAGGTGACCGTCCCATCCACAAAAGTGTCCATGCCGATGAGGGAGGCTGCATCCATGTTCACATGGAACGAGATGTCCCATGCGGGGCGGCCAAAAGCGGCGGCCAGATTCTCGGCCAGCACATTTTTGCCGGTGGCCTTGCCGCCGGCCAGCAGCAGGTTTTCGCCGCAGAGCAGGGCCGCCAGTGCCTGCTCCCAGACCTCCCGGCCATAATAGGTAAAGCCGGAAGCCGGGATGCGGGGGCGCAGGGCCTCGGGCAGAGCGTGGGCGGCGCGGTATTCTTCCACAGCACGCAGCAGGTCGGGGCTGATGCCCTCCTGCCGTAATGTTTCCATCAGATCAGACATCCAAGACATCTCCTTGCGGTTGGCTTTGCCAAACCGATTTTTCAGCCTTATCATAGCACAACCGCTCCGGTTTGTGTAGGGGGCGCGGGGGCATTTTTTGCCGAATTTTTGCCCGGGAAATGCCGCAGGGCGGAACGGATCTGTGTGCTGCCGTGCGGACGAAGGAGCTTTTCGTGCCCGGGGATCGTGCGGCAGCGGATATTTTGTGGAAAGCTGTCGAAATGGCAGGTGTTCCGCGTTGTGGGTATCCACTTTTGGCTCAGAATGGTAAAAATTCCGGAAATTCGATTGACAAATCCGAATATTTATCGTATAACCTATATATGGGAACAATTCCGGAGGGAATGCGGAACTCGTGCCCCTGCCCGTTCCTGTCGGAGGAACCACGGTCTGGTTCTGGTGCCGGTGTACTTGGTTTGGTGCAGACGGTAAGTATAGATTGATTTGAAAGAGAGGAATCCCCGTTATGATGAACAATGAGATCAAAATGCCCGCTAACTTTGCTGCGATCGATGAGAACGAAATGGTGTACCTGCAGGGTGGTGCAACCACCGAGGCTACCGCTTGGGACGTGTTCCTGAACGTTGGCAAGCTGTTCAACTACATCGCCCGCGTGTTCTCCGCAGGCAGCTCCATCGTCAACAACATCAATGTTATCGTGACCACCTTCCAGACCCTGAGCACCTTCAGCCTGACCGCTAAGAACTAAGGTTTGGGCCAAAACCGAATCAGCATTCACAGGGCATCCGCTCCGGCAGGCGCGGGTGCTCTTTTTTGCTGTACAGGGCGGGAAGGCATTCGCCCCCAAATGCAGGAAAGCAGCCTTTTTTCTGCAAAGCGGGCGGATTGTCCATTGACAAGGCTCAAGAGGGTGTCGTATACTAACGATGCCTTGCAAGAAACCCCGCATCCGCGGAATAAAAGAGGAGAGAGAATATGAAAAATAACAACAGCAGCATCAAGCCCGTTGTCGCTGTCGGTATCGGCGCGGCATTGTTCTTTGTTCTGGGACGTTTTGTGGCCATTCCCAGCCCGGTACCCAACACCAACATCAGCCTGCAGTACGCCGTTCTGGCCCTGCTGGCTGCCATGTACGGCCCCGTGGTTGGCGGCCTGATCGGCTTCATCGGCCACACCCTCATCGACCTGTCCTGGGGCGGCAGCCCTTGGTGGAGCTGGGTCATCGCCTCCGCCTTTGTGGGCGTTGTGGTGGGCCTGTTCTCCAAGAAGCTGAACCTGCAGGAAGGCGAGTTCAGCAAGAAGCAGGTGGCTTTCTTTGCGCTGGCCAATATCGCGGCCCATCTGCTGGCCTGGATCCTGGTGGCCCCCGTGCTGGATATTGCCATCTACGCCGAGCCCGTCAAGAAGGTGTTTGCACAGGGTGCATTTGCCGCAGTGTCCAACAGTATCACCGCTGTGGTGGTGGGCGGCCTGCTGGTGCTGGCTTACACCAGAACCATTGCCAAGAAGGGCTCTCTGGATCAGGAGTGATCCCCGCATGAAACCCGGCCTTTCCATCTGCGCCGTCCGGCCCGTTGGAAAGGCTTTTTTGATGAACAGCTGAGGTACCATACCCATGGCAGAACGTAAACCCATCATCTCATTCCGCAACTTTTCCTTCCAGTACCGCGCCCAGAAGCGCCCCACCCTGACCGATATCAATCTGGAGATCTACCCGGGTGAACGGGTGCTCATTGCGGGCCCCTCCGGCAGCGGCAAGAGTACGCTGGCGGGGTGCATCAACGGGCTGAACCCGTTTTCCAACCCCGGCGCGTGCACCGGCACCCTGACCGTGGACGGTGTGGATGCGCCCCACAGCAGCCTCTTTGAGCTTTCGGCCCATGTGGGCACGGTGCTGCAGGACCCGGACGGCCAGTTCATCGGGCTGACCGTGGGCGAGGACATTGCCTTTGCACTGGAAAACAGCTGCACCCCGCAGGATGAGATGCACGCCATCACCCGCCATGCCGCCGAGCTGGTGGGCATCGAGAACCATCTCGGCTATGCACCGCACGAGCTTTCGGGCGGGCAGAAGCAGCGGGTGAGCCTGGCGGGCGTGATGGTGGATCAGGTCAAGATCCTGCTCTTCGATGAGCCGCTGGCCAACCTCGACCCCGCTACCGGCAAGCAGGCCATTGAGCTGATCGACGAGATCCAGAAAAAGACTGACACCACAGTGCTCATCATCGAGCATCGGCTGGAGGATGTGCTCTGGCGGAACGTGGACCGCATCGTGCTGGTGAACGGCGGCACCATTCTGGCAGACCTGCGCCCGGACGAGCTGCTCTCGGGCAGCCTGCTGGCGGAAAACGGCATCCGGGAGCCGCTGTATGTCACGGCTCTGCGCTATGCCGGGGTGGATATCACTCCGGACAAGCACCCCGCCCATGTGGACAGTCTTGTGCTGGACGATACCGACACCCAAAAGCTCCGGGACTGGTTCACGGCCCGGCCCCGGCCCGCCGCGCAGCCGGAACGGGAGCCGCTGCTGGAGGTAAAGGGCCTGAGCTTTGGTTATCAGAAGGGCCAGCAGACCCTGCGGGATGTCAGCTTCTCGATCGGCAAGGGGGAGATGGTGAGCATCGTGGGCCGGAACGGCGCGGGCAAATCCACCCTCTCCAAGCTCATCTGCGGCTTCGAGACCCCGGATGCGGGCGAGATCTTCTTGAACGGCAAGCCGCTGGCTGAGGAGAACATCCGCCGCCGCGCCCAGCACATCGGCTATGTGATGCAGAACCCCAACCAGATGATCTCCAAGACCATGATCTACGAGGAGGTGGCTCTGGGTCTGCAGCGCTCCGGCCTGACCGAGGAGCAGATCCGGGAAAAGGTGGAGGCGACCCTCAAGGTCTGCGGCCTGTATCCTTTCCGGAACTGGCCCATCTCGGCACTGAGCTTCGGCCAGAAAAAGCGGGTGACCATTGCCAGCGTGCTGGTGCTTGACCCGGAGCTCATCCTTCTGGATGAGCCCACCGCCGGGCAGGATTTCCGGCACTATACCGACATCATGGAGTTCCTGCGGGGCCTGAATGCCCGGGGTGTGACGGTGGTGATGATCACCCATGACATGCACCTGATGCTGGAATACACCCGCCGCGCGCTGGTGTTCTGCGACGGACGGCTCATTGCAGACCGTACCGCGGCCGCCGTTCTGTGTGACCCCGCGCTGGTGGAGCAGGCGGCCCTGAAGGAGACCAGCCTGTACACGCTGGCCAACCGCTGCGGCATTGCGCCCGCGCAGGAATTTGTAGAACGCTTTATTGAGCAGGACCGGGAGGTGAGAGAGGGTGGCCGCTAAGACTGTTTTGAATTATCTCCCCCGGGAGAGCGTCATCCACAAGATGACCGGAACCACCAAGCTGGCGTTCTTCCTGCTGTTCACCTTTGCCAGCATGATCACCTACAACACCTGGGTGCTGCTGGGCCTGTTGGTGGTCAGCCTGCTGGCCTTCAGGCTGAGCCGGATCAAATTCCGGGAAGTCCGGTTTATGATGACCTTCATGCTGGTGTTCCTGCTGCTGAACAACCTGTTCATCTTCCTGTTCGATCCCAATCAGGGCACCACCCTGTACGGCACCCGCACGGTGCTCTGCCACCTGTTCTGGCGGTATGACCTGACAGCGGAACAGCTGTTCTACATGATCAACATCAGCCTGAAATATTTTGTGGCCCTGCCGGTGGCCATCCTCTTCATCTCTGCCACCGACCCCAGCGAGTTTGCTGCCAGCCTGAACAGCATCGGCATCTCGTATAAGGTCGGCTATTCGGTGGCCATTGCCCTGCGCTACATCCCCGATATCCAGCGCGACTACCACAGCATCAGCCAGGCCCAGCAGGCCCGCGGCGTGGAGCTGGGCAAAAAGGAGCCCTTCTTCAAGCGGATGAAGAACTCTGTCAACATCCTGCTGCCGCTCATCCTGACCAGCCTGAACCGCATCGACACCATCTCCAACGCGATGGAGCTGCGCGGCTTCGGCAAGAACAGCAAGCGCACCTGGTATACCCAGCGCCCCTTTGCCCGGCGGGACTTCGTTGCCCTGGGCGTGGGCGTGGTTCTGCTGCTCATCAGCCTGACCGTGACCATCCGCTTTGGAAGGTTCTATAATCCGTTCCTCTGAACCAAAAAACATCCCCGCACTTCCTGTTTCGGCAGGCCGTGCGGGGATGTTTTACTTTTACAGACCGTTGGTTCAATGATGCCGCAAGAAAGAGGGGGCTGTGTTACGCCGCGTCCACGAACTCCTCCGGGTCTTCCACGGCATCGGTGATGGTCTCCTCCGCGTCATCGGAGGAGTCGGCAGGCTGCTCCGGGTGGAGCAGGGCGTTGAGCAGGTCACGGAAGTCGATCAGGCTGTCGTCCACCTGCTGATTCCGGGCCAGCAGGTCCTGCACCATGTCGGGCTTATCGGTGATGAGGTCATCCACGCCCAGCTCCAGCATGTGGGTGGCGACCTTTTCGCGGTCGATGGTCCAGGCCGAGACGGTCTTGCCCCGCAGATGGACGGCGTTGACCATGCCGGAGGTGATAAAGGTGGTCTCCACGCTGAAAAAGTCGGCATCGGGCAGGTCGTAGTAGTTGCCTACGCCCAGAGCCAGAATGTAGCCGGTGGGGTACTCAGGGGCCAGCGCCTTGACCTTGTGCAGGGTCTCGTAGCTCTGGGAGGTGATGACGCAGTTGGAGCTGTCGAAGCCGTATTCCCGCAGCAGGCGTACAGTCTCAGCCTCCAGAGCAGGGGTGGCGGCGCTGGGCTTGATCTCCACGTTCAGGCCGATGCGGCCCCGGCAGAGCTGCAGCACCTGTTCCAAGGTGGGGATCCGGGTGTCGGCAAAGCGGCTGCTGAACCAGCGGCCTGCGTCCAGCTGTGCCACTTCGGCGTAGGTCAGATCATAGACTTTTGCGTTTTTGCCGGTGCAGCGTTTCAGGTTTGAATCGTGGGTCACCACGACCACGCCGTCGCTGGTCATCTGCACATCCAGCTCGATACGGTCACCGCCCTTGAGGATGGCCGACCGGAAGGCGGGAAGGGTGTTTTCCGGGGCCACGGTGCAGTCGCCCCGGTGGAAGGTGACCAGCGGGGTCACGCCGCCCACGGCGGTGAGCAGGGCATCGTCCTGGGGCAGGGCATAGAGGTAGACTGCCATCAGCCCGGTGGCCAGCGTGACCCCGGCCACCGCAGCGGTGAGCAGGGGCCAGCCGCCAAAGCGGTGCGGTTTGCCTTCCGGCAGCGCTTCCGGCGGGCAGTCACGGCAGCGATCGTAGAGGAATGCGATGATGGTGCACTGGGCCGTGGTGACCTTGCAATCCAGCAAAAAGCCGAAGAAGGGGATCTCCACCAGATACAGCGCACGGGCGAGCAGCAGCATGGCGCGGGTGCTCCGCAGGCCGATCAGCGCTGCCACGCTGTAAACCAGCAGGGAAGCTCCGAAAAAGACCAGAACAGACCGGATCAGCGCACTGAGGTTCCACCGCAGCAGCACACCGGCCAGCCGGGGCAGCTGTGTTTTTACATGGGCAGCGCTCTCCTGAACGGCTTCCCACAGGCTTTTGCGTTCCAGCGTAAAGAGGGGGAGCACCAGGACCCAGAACAGGGTAAACAGAAACGCCGCACCCAGAATGAGAAGAAAAAGCACCAGATAGAGCGGCTTTGCCCGGACAAGCCCAAGGATGTACTCCGGCACGGCCAGCTGAGAGATATAGTTGTAGGTCACGAATACATCTGTAAAGGGGATGAGCAGGGCGCAGTAAAGCAGGATGGGCCAGTTTTTGGGGAGCAGAACGTGGCGGATATCCCCCAGCGACCGGGCGAACAGGGAAACAGGACGCAGTGTTTCACCCCGGCGGGCCAGCGCAAACCCGTGCAGGAGGATGGAAAAGCCGTACAGGTTCCAGCACGCCGCCAGAAGGACGATGAGCACGATCCCGCCTAAAATGGTCGGTGAAGTAAAGATCTGATGCGCGTTGTTGTTGGTCAGGTAGTTCACCGGCGAACAGCGCAGTGTCAGCGACCAGATGCCATTCATGGCGGGCAGAAACAAAAGATAGGTCAGGGCTTTGTACACCAGCACGGCTGTCAGAACGGCAGCGGAGGCCCGGTGCAGCAGAGTCAGGGTATGGTTCCGGGTGTCCTTGTAGGCCCGGTGTGCCCGCGTGAGGGAGCGGAAGAGATGCTTCAATTTAGATTCCACCTCGGTACTGGGATATGGTTCTGTCATTTTACAGTAGTATATCACAAAGCCGGGAAAAATGGAAACGACACGGACCGACAGTTTGTTCCAGAGGGCACAGGCGCTTTTCAGCGGAGCAAAAGCGTGTTACAATAGGATCAGAAGAATGAATAACATTCAGGCATGTGTGAGGGAAGTTGTTGGAAAGGAGCTTATCTACATATAAGCGTTTTGAGGTACGGTGCTCCCGCGTTTGTAGGAGCGCTGTACCCATCAATATGGTGTGGAAGATAGAATTTCGCAACGGGTAGATGTATAATTGAAAAGTAAAAATTAAAATTTGATGATGAGAGGTAGATATGAACAGTAAAAAATTATTTCTTACATCTAGTGGATTATCGGCTGATATGAAAAAGAAATTTTTCGATATTATAGGAAAATGTCCAGAAGATGTGAAGGTGCTATACATTCCAACTGCTGGAATTGAAACAGATGGAGCGAGAGAAGGCTTTGCAGTTTGTTTTCAGGAGCTTTCATCTATGGGTATTCGGTATGAAAATATATTAGTATATAATCTGGAATTGATTCTCTCAAAAGACTATCAGAGAACATATTCGACGTGTGTTACAGATCCTTATATGCTTACCAGACTGTTAACGATTGAGGAACTGCAATCTTTTGATGCAGTTGTTGTTAGTGGTGGCGATGCTGCGGTATTGTGTCGTGAAATGATTAGAACAGGATTTGATAGAACGATTGAGAAAGCAATTAATAATGGTCTTGTATACGTTGGAATTAGTGCTGGTAGTATGTATGCGGCAGGTAATTTAGATGATGGATTAAATATTATTAACAACCCTATAATTCCCCATTGGAATGGAACCAAAATAATTGAATTACCAGATTTCGGAGAAGCAATAAAGATTGTTGATGGACAAGCTGTTTATGTAGAAGATGATTGTATTAGTTTGATTTAGCCAAATAGTTTTACGAATTACAACTTGTAGGAACAGAAAATCAAATGCACATAAGCATTTAGAGGTGCGGTACTCCTGCATTTGTAGGAATGCTGTTACCTGCAAAATATGTGAAAGATTGAATTTCGCAATGGATGTATAATAAAAAGAAAAAATTATGAGGTATATTACAATGTTAGAATTGTTTGTCCAATTATTTAAGGCTGTACTGCAGTTGTTTCTTGCGTTGCTGAATCCTATATTTTTAAGGTTTTGTATGTTTTGTGCAGTTAATTGCCTTGATAGGTACAATTATTCCTACTGAGCGAGCATTGAAAAAGAATTTTGATAAGAACGGAAACAGAAAGTGATAGGAGAATTTGCAGAATAACAAAGAAAGAAGGATACATATTATGGAAGAAAGATTAATTGCATTTGTTATTTGGGCAATAATGGGCGTATTATTTATTGCAATGGGCATTTATGATTTGAATTCCAAGAAAGCAAAACCTTTCGGATTCTGGGCAAATGCTGAGGTGGCGCCGATAGAAGATGCGAAAGGTTATAATCGTGCTTTGGGTATATTGTGGTGCGTGTATGGCGTTTTGTTTACGTTAATTGGATTGCCCTTATTAGATGAACAGAATTCGGGTTTGATTATTTTATCTATATTGTGTGCAATGCTTATTAGTATTGCGGCTATAGTAGTATATGTAGTAGGTATTGAACCAAAATACCGCAAAAAGAAATAGATGGAAATATTCAGTAATACTGAGAGATGAATTTCAGACTAGTGTTGAATTTATAAACAAAACAGCTTATAATTTACGAAAGAACATATAGGTATTATCCACAGTTACCGAGCAAGTGTTATCAACACCGATAACAAAATGATAACATTAGTTTGTATAGGCAGGATAATATGGATATATCAAATAATCAAAAGAACGAGAAACACTACAGAGAATGATTCTTAAACAAAATGTGTTAGTCTTTGTAGAGCTCGAGTAAAACAGACAGGGGAGGAACACCCAATGCAGATCATGGATCAATTCGGTGCAGCACCGGGGGCAGAGAGCGTCCGGATGCCTGATGGCACCGAGCGGACACTGGCGGCAGAGCACGCCGCGGCCATTCTGGTCAACGAACAGCCAGCCTTCCGGGTGGTCTGCACGCCGGAGCTGCTGCCGCAGCTGGCGCTGGGCCGCCTGCTGACCGAGGGCTGGATCACCTCCGCTGACGAGGTGGAGCGGGTGGCCGTCTGCGCACAGGGCCTCAAGATAAGCGTTCAGCTGCGCCACCCGCTGGCAGCAGCGGAACAGGCCGGGCAGGAGGTGCCCAGCTGCTGCACCGATAATCTGACGCTGGCCAGCCCGGTGCAGCTGCCGCCGCTGGCCCCGGTGCCCCAGCGGGAGATCCCCGCCGCATGGGTGGATGCGCTGGCCGATGCCATGGGGCAGGGCCTGCCGCTCTACTGTGCCACCCATGCCGTGCACAGCTGCCTGCTGCTGCGTGCGGGCAAGATCTTGTACCGCTGCGAGGATCTGGGCCGCCACAACGCGCTGGACAAGGCCGTGGGCTGCGCCCTGACAGAGGGTGTGCCGCTGGCGGAGTGTGTGCTTTTTACCAGCGGCCGGGTGCCGGTGGATATGGTGCGCAAGGCCATCCGGGCCGGTGTGCCCGCGCTGGTGAGCAAGAGTATGCCCACGGTACAGTCGCTGGAGCTGGCAGAGGAATATGGATTGAAACTGTTTATCCGGCAAAAGAAATGATTTCACCAAGAGGCAAGAGCTTTTGAGAGCAATTGTAGGGCATTGTTTGCGCGTATACGTTGACTAACCGGTGGAAAAGATGTTATTCTTATAACGAAGAAACCGTTCCGCACTGTTGCAGCAGGTGGAACGGCTGTTTTCGTGCCCGGGAGTTCCGGGCACAGCTGAATCAAACAGGCAGGTGATACAATTGAAGCAGGCAAATCATGCGCCGCAGTCCTTGTGGCGCAGGCGGCTGCCCGGCTATGCGGCCATGGGTGCGGCAACGCTTGCCATGGCGCTTGGCCTTGGCGGGCTGATGCACAGCCGCACCACGGTGGCCGGAACGGCTCTGCCGCTGGCAGATGCCGACGCTGCCACCTATGGTGTGAGCGCGGTGTACCAGCTGGATGACACCACGTATTATGTGGTGGGCAGCAGGCAGGGCTTCCAGAGCGAGGTGCAGGCCGGTGTGACGCTGGACCGCGACGGCAATGTGCTGGATGTGAAGATCTTGGCACAGGCCGAGACCGACAGCCTGGGTGCTCAGTGTGAGAACCCGGAGTTCACGGCCCAGTACCAGGGCGCAGCTCCCTTCACGCTGGCAGGCAAGCGCTACACTGTGACCGACCCGGCCACCGGCACGGCTTTTGCTGCCGCAGGCAGCGCCGAGACCGACGCTGCCCCCGCTGAGGCCTTCGACCCCGCCGCATGGCGTGTGGGCGATACCTCCCCGGAGGCCGAGGCTACCCGGAAGATGTATGAAGCCGGGCTGACCCTCTCGGCTCTGAACGGCCAGCCGATGGACGACGCGCTCATCCCCCCGATGGACAACAGTGCTGAGGCTGTGGCACGGCGCAAGCTGTACGCGGCGTGCCTGAGCAAGAGCGCGCAGGACGGCGAGGAACAGGCAGTGCCTTATGCAGACTGGTCCGCTGAAAAGCAGGCCGAGTACAAGCTGCAGGCCGCTGATCTGACCACCCAGGGCAGTGCGGCCGACACGGTCAGCGCTGACATGACCCAGGTGGATGCGCTTTCCGGTGCAACCATTACGTCCACGGCGGTCACGGACATCGTCAACAATTCTTATTTCTATGTAACCGAGGTGCTCTGCGCAGAGTGACCTCACGGAGGAATGGAAACCTATGGCAAAAACTGATTTTCTGACGGCTGACATGACCCGCCGTCAATTTATGAAGATCTCGGGCAAGAGCCTTGCAGGACTCACCCTTTCCGCATCTATGCTGTCCCTCTTCGGCTGCTCTCAGAAGCAGGTGGACGCCGGTGCTGTGGCGACCTGGGCACTGCCCCAGGGTCTGCTGGTGGTCAATGCTGACCTGTGCACCGGCTGCCAGCGGTGCGAGATCAACTGCACCCTGACCAACGACGGTGTGTGCTCTTCCTACATCAGCCGTGTCAAGATCCAGCGCCGCCTGAATCTGGACGGCGACGGCAACGGTCTGCTGTCCGGTACCGACAACTGCTTTGTCTACTTCCCGGATACCTGCCGCCAGTGCGAGGATCCCGCCTGCGGCAATGCATGCCCCCAGAAGGCCATTATCACCAATGAGCAGGGCATCCGCGTGGTCGATACCGACAAGTGCATCGGCTGCGGTGCCTGCGTGGAGGCCTGCCCCTGGCACATGCCCACCGTCAACCCCGAGACCGGCAAGTCCTCCAAGTGCATCGCCTGCGGTGCCTGCGTGGCGGGCTGCCCGTCCGGCGCTCTGTCCATCGTGGACTGGGATGCCGTTACCAGCGCAGCACAGGCTGCTTACAAGGACCTGTAAGGAGGAACAACAATGGCTGAAACCTATGGCTGGGCAGGCAAGATCCTGCGCGTCAACCTGACCACCGGTGAGATCACCACCCAGGACGACGCAAAATACCATAAATATATCGGCGGTATGGGCATGGCCTACCGCATTATGTACGAGGAAGCTCCCATGGAGCTGGACCCCTATGACGAGAAGGCTCTGGTCATCTTTGGTGTCGGCCCCCTGACCGGTGCCGGCGTGCCCTGCTCCGGCCGTATGAACGTGACCTTCCGTTCTACCTGGTCCAAGGGCCACTCCATCATCGATGCACACATGGGCGGCCACATCGGCTCCATGCTGAAGTATGCCGGTTACGACGGCATCGTTGTCAGCGGCATCTCCGAAAAGCCCGTCTACCTGCGCATCGAGGACGGCGAGGTCTCTCTGGAGGATGCAAGCGAAATCTGGGGCAAGGGTACCTTTGCTTCCAACAAGTGGATGGTGGAGCAGAACGGCCGTGAGTTCGAGACTGCTTCCATCGGCCCCGCCGGTGAGAACCTGGTGGATTACTCCACCCTGAACACCAGCTTCGGCAACTCCGGCGGTGCCGGTCTGGGTGCTGCCATGGGCAACAAGAAGCTGAAGGGCCTGGCCATCCGCGGCACCGGCAGCGTCAAGGTGGCTGACCCCAAGAAGGTGCTGGAGCTGTCTAACTACATGATGGGCAACCTGATCGGCGGCAACAACAACCACAACGTGCCCGCACAGCCCCAGAGCTGGGCAGAGTACAGCGCCACCTCCGGCAAGAACCGCTGGTCCGGCGCTCCCGGCCGTATGTGGAAGAAGGCTCCCGGCGGCCCCGTGGATACCGGCGAGCAGCCCTACAACGATATCAACAAGGTGGCTCTGCGTTGCTTCAAGGGTTACTTCGACTTCGGCGCTCCGGCTGCCGAGTACACCGTGAAGAACGGCGGCTGCTCCTCCTGCCCCATCCGCTGCTACACTGAGTACGATGTGGATCCGCTGGCCGATTACGACCTGCCCACCCACAACTCCAACACCTGTATGCCCGTGC
>OWKD01000052.1_pt1 | contig 52584 bp, 40 predicted proteins | sample 1732981 | NCBI WGS metagenome assembly OWKD01 (sample SAMN05065776, study PRJEB22554) | human gut metagenome | biome: ENVO:2100002; feature: ENVO:00000062; material: ENVO:00002003 | host: Homo sapiens | place: USA
GGATAAACGCTGAAAGCATCTAAGCGTGAAGCCGACCCAAAGATAAGATATCCCACTGATTCAATCAGGTAAGATCCCTTGTAGACTACGAGGTTGATAGGCACGATGTGTAAGTGGAGCGATCCATTCAGCAAGTGTGTACTAATAGATCGAGGGCTTGACCACAATTCGCTTGAATTCTCAAGTCAATGATAAAATGTCAGCAGTGATTATTCAGTTTTGAAGGCACGTCCTTCAAGAAACACTGGACAAAGTAGAACAGAAATGTTATACTGAACCAGTCATATTGGTCGGTGACGATGACGGTGAGGTTCCACCTGTTCCCATTCCGAACACAGAAGTTAAGCTCACTCGTGCCCAAAATAGTTCGCTGGAAACGGCGCGTGAAAATAGGTAGTCGCCGACTTGCATGAAACCCCTGAGGAAGAAATTCCTTGGGGGTTTGTTGTTTTTGTGCGGCATTTTCTTTCACTAGCAAAGAAATTGCCAAAGGTTTCTATTTCTGCCTGATTTTTTCGTACGGTGTGCTATCATAAGGCTGGAAACGCTTTTGGGAGAAACGCGTTCCCATGCAAAAAACAGTTGACAAAGGATCGGCCTGCTGTTTGACCACCACTTTTCAATCATGTGAGCATGAACTGGAAAGGAGCAGAAGAAAAATGACAAACAAGAAATTCAAGTTGGCAGCAATGTCGCTGGCCACTGCGGTTGCAGTGAGCGCAGTTGGCCCCAGTGCTTCTGCGGTGACGTATCAACTGGAAAAAGGTGATGTGACTGTTGGTCAAGATGGTACTGGTGCGTACAGTTATCAGAACCAGACTGATGGTAAAACGGATAATGTCTATGTGGATCAGGATACCCAAAACAATGGCCAAATCATCATCACGCAGGCAGAAGGTACAAGAACGGACAATACTGTCACTGTGGAAGAAAATGTCACGAACGAAAATGGCAAACGCGATGTGGATATCATCATTGACGGCGTGAATGTAGATACCAGCGATACCAGCACCTCGACTGACACCCCGGCTGAAGTGCCCGCAGATAACAAAGAAGATAAAACCATCATCAAGGTGGGCGAAGGTGCAAATGTTGACCTGACAGTCATGGATTCCAACCTGACCACCGGCGGCAACGGCATTGATATTGGTGTGAATCTGGAAGATAAAGATGATAACAAGGAAACCAACGTTGATTTGACGCTGGATAATACCGAAATTAATCTGACCGAAAAAGATAACACCGCAGGCATTGTTGCACGGGATCACTCCAAGGTGGACGTCACATTAAAGGGCGAAAACACCATTGATGGCAAGGAAGCCTTGAAGGATGCCGCCAAGGAAGCAGAAGATGCGAAAAAAGAAGGCAAGAGCAGCCCCAACCGCAATGTGGAAGGCATCCGCGTGGGTGGCGAAAACGCAGGTGATGACAGCAGTGGCGAGGGTGCGTCCCTGACCATCAAAGGAGACGAGACCAGCGACCAAGGCTCTCTGAACATTGATCATACTTCTACCGGAATGGTGATCTCTAACGATTCTGATGTGACCTTGACGGACAATGCCGATGTGGATATCAAGCACACAGAAGCAGGTTCCAGTACGCAGGGTGGACGCGGTATCGTACAGCGGGGTGACCTGGCCATAGAGGACAACTCCAGCCTGACCATTGACACGGTGGGCAGCGGTGCTTACAAGATCGATAATGATCAGGAAGGTTTAGTCTACGGCAACAATGGTTATGGCATTGACAGTACCGATGACATCACGGTAACAGGTGACAGCACACTGGAGATCAAGGGAACACAGAGCTCTGCAATCTACGGTGGAACCGGTTCCAGCCTGACCGTAGAAGACAGCACGCTGAACATCGACAGCAATGGCCGTGGAATCGACTATGAGGGCGGTGCCGGGGACATCACCTTCGATAATTCCGAGGTGAATATCAGCGGCAATGGCATGGGTATCTCCGTTGCTCCCGAAGGCGGTACCAACATCACATTTGACAACTCCACCGGAAGCGTCAGTGCTCAGAATGGTACTGCCATCTACGGCCCCGAGAGTAACGGAAAGGGAAAACTGACCGTTACCAACAAGAGCGAGGTCAAATTGGAAGCTCCCACAGGCATCTACGCTGGTTTTGATGAAGTAGAAATCAGCGGCAAGAGCAAGGTTACCTCCATAGGCAGTGTTGGTATGATGTTTGTTGGCGGTCAGAGTGGTGCGACCAAACTGCATGTTACCGGAGAGAGCGAATATAATCTGCAAATGAAGGGCAAGGCTCATGCTCTACGTCTTAACCTAAGCAAGAATCCAAGCAGTATTCTGGTTGATCAAAATAGCAAGTTGCACCTTTCGCAGGCTACAACAGGTGCAAGTGCTATTGTTCTCGGTAACGGTGCAACTCTTACCATGGACAACGGCACCCTTATCACTGAGGGCAATTTCCTCAAAGGTATCTATTCTCTGGGCAACAACTCCACCACTACCATTCGGAATAGCTCCCATGTGGATGTAAACTCTATCGTAGGCACTAAGAGTGACAAGGGCCAGAACCTCATCGTTACCGGCGGCACGCTGACCTATGATTACAGCGCCGACAACACGCTGTGGCCGGTGAACGAGCAGGGCGACAAGCTGACCAATTTCCTGCTGACCAAGGATGATGCCCACGCAAACTTCGATGCCCTTTCCTATAACGGCCAGACCTATACCTACCTCTCTGACCTGAACAAGGAGACCGGGAAGCAGTATCTCTCCGTATGGGTGCCCGCCGCCGCACTGAACTATATGCTGGATGTGGACGGTTCCCATGACCCGGAGATCATCGGCAAGGCACTGGAAGAGCTGAAACAGGCCGGATACAATTTCGACACTGCCTACCAGACCGCTGAGAATGGCGATCAGGTCGTTATTCTGCGGGATATGGTGGTGAACGGTAAGAGCCTGAACTTCACCAAGACCACCGATGCAGAGGGCAACACCAAGCTCATCTGGGGCAACTACGAAAAACAGGCAGAGGGTGCACCTAGCGCCTATGATATGGTCTATGGCACCGAGTACGAGTATGAGGGCAAGACCTATACCATCGTCTGGGGCTATGAGAGCCAGAACAACCCCAACACCACCGCAGCAGCGGGTGTGCTGGATGCTTTTGGCCCGGATTCCAACGTGAAGGTCACCGGCGAGAACATCGATGGCACCGACTCCGAACGGTACACCGTGACCATTTACGGCGCTCTGCGGGAAGTGACCGACCCTGTGATCCCCACGAACCCGAAACCGGAAACGCCTGAGGGCTCCGATCCTACTCCTCCGGCTCCCACTACGCCGACTACCCCGGCAGTGCAGGATGCACGGCCCACCACTCCCGCCGTGGAGCAGGCAGTCGCTAAGACCACGCCCGCCCCGGAGACCCCCGTGAACCCGCCGGTACAGGATGCCCGCCCGGAGAGCGGCAAGCTGATCCAGACCGGTACCACCAACTGGATGGCAGATGTTCTGGTGCGTGCAGGCGGTGTCCTGCTGGCTGCCGGTTATCTGCTGGAGCGTAAGCGCAAGAGCATGTTCCATAAGGCACAGCACTGAACACGTTCTTGTAGATGACGTAAAAAGGTAAAATATTAAACTGGCTTGGGGCCGCTGCACAAATTTTTGTGGAGCGGCCCCACTTTTTGCAGAAAAAGGCGCTCTCGTCTCGTATTAGGGGATGAAAGCGCTTTTGATTTTGCAAAAAAGGATGAGAACGAGAATGAAAACTTCACTGCACCGCCGGAAGCACCGGCGCAGAATCTTCCGGCGGCTGTTTTGGCTGCTGGTGCTGGCGACCCTGCTTCTGCTGTTGTGGCCCCGGCGGGTCACGCTGGATGGGCTGAACAGTCCCCATGCCATTTTACTGCGGGCCGACAGCGGAGAGGTGCTGGCCGAAAAGGATGCCGACAGCACGATCTATCCGGCTTCCATGACCAAGATGATGACGGCTCTGCTGGCCATAGAAGCAAACCCGGACCTCGACACGCCCGTGACCCTGCCCGAGGAGATATTTCCGGCTCTGCAGGCCCAGAATGCCTCGCTGGCGGGGTTTCAGCCCGGGGAAACGGCCACGGTGCGGGATCTGCTGTACGGGGTCATGCTGCCCTCGGGGGCTGAATGCTGCGAAGCGCTGGCCCGGGAGGTGAGCGGCAGCGAGGAAGCCTTTGTGGCCCGGATGAACCAGAAAGCGGCAGAGCTGGGGATGACCGCCACACATTTCTGCAACCCCACCGGTCTGCACGACCCGGAGCATGTTTCCACCGTGCGGGATATGGCCCGGCTGACGGAAGCAGCCCTGCAGAACGAGACCTTCCGCAAGCTGTTTACCACGGAGCGGTATACCGTTCCGGCCACCAACTGCCACCCGCAGGGGTTCACGATGCACAGCACCCTGCTGAGCCAGCTGGACGGCACCGAGCTGCACTGTGGCCGGATCCTGGGCGGTAAGACCGGTTACACCGGGGAAGCAGGGCTCTGCCTTGCCAGTCTGGCCGAGGTGAAGGGCAGGGAATACATTCTGGTCACGGCCGGGGCAGGGGGAGACCACAGCACCGCGCCCTACCACATCGAGGATGCCATAACGGTCTACCGCCGTGTGAGCCGGGGGTCCTGAACAGGGGAGCGGATGCGCTCCCTTTTTCTGTGCCCGGCTTTGTGGTACAATGGAACAAAACCATTCACAGAACAGGAGAACCATCATGCTCAAGGATTCACAGGTCGATCTCTGCGGCCGCACCGACTTTACCCGCACCGCGCCCCTGCTTGCCCGGGACGAGGCATTTTCGTTTGCCTGCGCGGGCTGCGGCGGCTGCTGCCGGGGACGGGAGGATATCGTGCTGTCGGGCTTTGACCTGTGGCGCATCGCGGCCCGCCTGCGCCTGCCGCCCCGCACCGTGGCCCGGGCGTTCTGTCGGGGAAGCATCGGGCGGGTCAGCCGCCTGCCGGTGCTGCGGCTGGCCCCGCTGAAGGAGGAACGCGGCAACTGCCCCTTCCTCACCGGGAACCACTGTGCCATCCACGATGCCGAGCCGCTGGTCTGCGCCCTTTACCCGCTGGCGCAGGAGATCACGAAAGACGGTCAGGTATCCTACTTTTTGCAGCCCACCCAGTGCGGCGGGCAGGTCATTGCAGCAAGGGTGGGGGATTATCTGGCCCGTTACGATGTGCCCGCCCGGGAGGCCACCGATGTGCGCTGGGCGCAGGTGTGCATGGAATTGGAAGATACCGTGGAGCGGCTGGAGGCTCTGTTTGAGCCGGTGTTTGCCCGGCGGATGCAGGAAAAGCTGTGGCAGGCGCTGTATTACCGGTACGACTTTGCAAAAGAGTACCGCCCCCAGCTGGAAGAAAATCTGCTCTGGCTGGACGGTGAGCTGAAAAAGCTCGAAGGGATGCAGATGCGGCACAGAACTATCGAAAAAAGTGATAGATGAAATTACTTTGATTGATAATTCGGGCTGTTCCCCGGTTGTTTTGGAGCGGAAAGTGTGATATACTTCACGAGTGTAAAGCGGCAGCGCGATGCGACAGGCCGCTTGAATACTGACTTTCATGCGGTGTCCTGTTGCCGCGAAAGTAGAATTGAGGGAGTAATATCATGCGTAAAATTTCTCGTCGTTCGTTCCTGTCTGCCGCCGCTGTCTGCGGCGCAGCTGCTGCCCTGACTGCCTGCGGCGGTTCCTCCAGCTCCACGGCTGCTTCTTCCACCGCTTCCTCTGCTGCGACCCCTTCCGCAGCGGCTGACGGCCAGAAGTATACCGTTGGCATCTGCCAGCTGGTGGAGCACGCCGCTCTGGACGCTGCCACCCAGGGTTTTGAGGATGCTCTGACCGCACAGTTCGGCGAGAATGTCACCTTTGACTTCCAGAACGCCCAGAACGATTCCGCAACCTGCGCCACCATCGCCAACGGCTTTGTTTCCGCAGGCGTTGACCTGATCATGGCAAACGCTACCCCCGCCCTGCAGGCCGCACAGGCTGCCACCAACAGCATCCCCATTCTGGGCACCTCCGTCACCGAGTACGGTGTTGCTCTGGGCCTGACCGATTTCGATGGCACTGTGGGCGGCAATGTCTCCGGCACCTCTGATCTGGCTCCGTTGGATCAGCAGGCGGATATGATCACCGAGTGGCTGCCCGAGGCCACCAAGGTGGGCCTGCTCTACTGCTCTGCCGAGGCAAACAGCCAGTATCAGGTGGACGAGGTCCAGAAGTACCTGGAGGCCAAGGGCGTTACCGCCACCCAGTACGCTTTCTCTGATTCCAACGATCTGGCCTCTGTCTGCCAGAAGGCTGCCGACGAGAACGATGCAGTGTATGTCCCCACCGACAACACCTGCGCTGCCAACACCGGCATCATCGACGGCATTTGCCGCCCGGCCAAGAAGCCCGTGTTCGCCGGTGAGGAGGGCATCTGCTCCGGCTGCGGCGTGGCGACCCTGTCCATCAGCTACTACGATCTGGGCTACACCACCGGTGAGATGGCTGCCAAGGTCCTGACCGGTGAGGCCGATATCTCCACCATGCCCGTTGAGTACACCAACGTGACCAAGAAGTACAACAAGACCATCTGCGATGACCTGGGCATGACCGTTCCCGAGGGTTACGAGGCCATTGAGGAATAACAAGCGCTCAGTCTGTTTTGCAGAAAGCTTCCCTGATAGGGGCGCAGAGCTCACGCTGCAATAACGAAGAGACTTTACAATAAAATCAGCGGAGAAGAGCGGATTTTTGTTCTTCTCCGCTTTCCCGTATCAGAAAAAAGTGTAGTTACAGGAGGAAAACGTTTTGGATATTCTTGCAAGACTTGCCAACCTGCCCGGTGCCTTGCCCGGTGCCTGTGCGCAGGGCCTCATCTGGGGCATCATGGCCATTGGTGTGTATCTGACCTACCGCATCCTGGATGTGGCTGACCTGACCGTAGACGGTTCCTTTGGCACCGGCGGCGCGGTCTGCGTTATGTGCCTGCTCTCCGGCATGAACGTCTGGGCAGCGCTCTTCATCGCCCTGCTGGCCGGTCTGGCCACCGGCCTTGTCACCGGCCTGCTCCACACCTTTATGGGCATCCCGGCCATTCTGGCTGGTATTCTGACCCAGCTGGCCCTCTACTCCATCAACCTGAAGATCATGGGCAAAGCCAACCAGTCCATCAACGTGGACAAGTACGACCTGCTGATCTCCCTGCGTTGGGTCAAGGAGCTTGCCCTGCACAACCCCATCATCATGGTCATTCTGGTCAGCGCCGTGGTCATCGGTGTGCTGTACTGGTTCTTTGGCACCGAGCTGGGCTGCGGCATCCGTGCCACCGGTTCCAACCCCGCCATGAGCCGTGCCCAGGGTATCAACACCAGCTTCAATGTGGTGCTGGGTTTGGCTGTCTCCAACGGTCTGGTGGCCCTGTCCGGTGCACTGCTGAGCCAGTATCAGGGCTTTGCCGATGTCAGCATGGGCCGTGGTGCCATCGTCATCGGTCTGGCCGCTGTCATCATCGGCGAGGCCCTGTTCAGCCGCATCTTCCACAACTTTGCCCTCAAGCTGGTGTCCGTCTCGCTGGGTGCCATCATCTACTACATCGTCATCCAGCTGGTGTTGACCCTCGGCTTTGACGCAAATCTGCTCAAGCTGCTGAGCGCCTCCGTGGTGGCCGTGTTCCTAGCTGTGCCCTATTGGAAGAGCAAGTACTTCGCAAAGCCCGCGGCAAAGAAGGCACAGAAGGAGGATGCAAAAAATGCTTGAGATCCAGAATGTTTCCAAGACCTTCAACGCCGGTACCGTCAACGAGAAAACGGCCCTGAATGGTCTGAACCTGAAATTGAACGAAGGTGATTTTGTCACCGTCATCGGCGGCAACGGTGCGGGCAAATCCACCATGCTGAACGCTGTGGCCGGTGTGTGGCCTGTGGACAGCGGCAAGATCATCATTGACGGCACCGACGTGACCAAACTGGGGGAGCACCAGCGCGCCGCCTACATCGGCCGCGTGTTCCAGGACCCTATGACCGGCACCGCCGCCACCATGCAGATCGAGGAAAACCTTGCCCTGGCCGCCCGGCGCGGTAAGCGCCGCGGCCTGAGGATCGGTATCACCAAGGCCGAGCGGGAGCGCTACCGTGAACTGCTCAAGAGCCTGGACCTGGGCTTGGAGGACCGCCTGACCGCCCGCGTGGGCCTGCTGTCCGGCGGTCAGCGCCAGGCACTGACCCTGCTTATGGCTACCATGAACAAGCCCAAGCTCCTGCTGCTGGATGAGCACACCGCCGCTCTGGACCCCAAGACGGCGCTCAAGGTGCTGACCCTCTCGGCCAAGATCGTGGAGGAGAACCACCTGACCACCATGATGATCACCCACAACATGAAGGATGCCATCAAGTACGGCAACCGCCTTATTATGATGCACGAGGGCCACATCATCTATGATGTCTCCGGGGAAGAGAAGAAGAACCTGCACGTCTCCGACCTGCTGGCCAAGTTCCAGATCGCGTCCGGCGGCGAGTTCGCCAACGACCGCATGATCCTTTCCTGATGTATTTCTGATATGGAAAATCCCCTCCGGTGTGTGAGTATCGGAGGGGATCTTTGCATCTTGTGCACCTTTGCAGGGTGTGCTACACTGAGAGAAAAAGGAGGTGTCTCTCGTGCGAAAAATCATCCGGCGGGCAGCTGCTGTGCTGTTGTCGGCGGCTCTGCTGCTGACGGGAACGGCCTCGGCAGCAGCCCAGATTGACCCGGTTGAGGAACGGCTTGCTGCCATGTCTCTGCGGGAAAAGGTGGGGCAGCTGTTCGTGGTGCGGGTCGAGGCACTGGACCCCAGTGGACAGTCTGATAGCACAAGGCTGACCTGGGCAGAACGGCAGGGGCTGAAAAAGTATCCGGTGGGCGGCATTGTGGTGTTTCGGCAGAATGTGAAAAGCCCGGAGCAGTTGAAAAAGCTTCTGGCAGATTTTCAGGCAGCATCCGGGACCGGTCTGTTGACCGCCGTGGACGAGGAGGGCGGCAGCGTGGCCCGGTTGGCCAATGCTTCCGGCTTTGATCTGCCCCAATACCAGAGTGCCCAGGCAGTAGGTACAACAGGGGACCCGGCCAATGCCCGTGCCATGGGGCAGATCGTCGGAGGCTACCTCAAAACCTACGGCCTGAATCTTGACTTTGCTCCAGTGGCAGATGTGAACACCAATCCGGCCAATACCGTGATCGGGAACCGAGCATTTTCGTCGGATCCGGCAGTGGCGGCACAGATGGTGGCCTCCGCTGTACAAGGGTTTCACGATGCGGGCATACTCTGCACACTCAAGCATTTCCCGGGCCACGGAGATACCGCAGAGGACAGCCACTACGGCACGGCCAGCAGCACCAAGACTTGGGCAGAGATGCGGGAGACGGAACTGAAGCCTTTTGCGGCTGGAATCGCAGCTGGGGCCGACGTAGTAATGACCGCCCACATCACCACCCCCAATGCAACGCAGGACGGCCTGCCTGCGTCGCTCTCCTACACTATGCTGACCGAGCGTCTGCGGGGGGAGCTGGGCTTTACAGGGGTCATCTGCACCGATTCGCTGTCCATGCAAGCCATTCGTGACCACTATTCTGCAGCAGAAGCGGCTGTAGCGGCGCTGAACGCCGGGGCTGATCTTCTGCTGATGCCGCCCGACCTGCCGGAAGCCTTTGACGGTGTACTGGAGGCTGTGCAGAATGGAACCATCAGCGAGGAACGCCTCAACGAGAGCGTCCGCCGCATCCTGATGCTGAAACAGAAAGCCGGGTTGGAGCTTGACACCCGCACCCCGCTGGAAAAGATGCTGGATGTGTTTCTGTAAGATTGAAGCATAATAAGAAGATCCCCTCCGGTGTGCGCGTACCGGAGGGGATCTTTGCGTATATGTTACCGCTTGATGTCGTAGTTCATGTTCATCAGGTTGCGGATGGAGCTGACATCATCGGTGATGTTGGCATCGCCGTGGATGGTGTGCTTGATGGCGCTGCTTGCCACGGCAAAGTTGATCATGTCCATGGCGCGGTAGTCGTGGAGCATGGCGTAGATCAGGCCGCTGGCAAAGGCATCGCCGCCGCCCACGCGGTCCAGAATATTAAAGGTGTAGAGCTTGCTCTCAAAGGTGTGGCCGTCGTACCACATAAAGGCCTTGAGGCTGTTTTCGCTGCCGCTGTGGGCATAGCGCACATGGCGGGCAATGCACTTGAGGTTGGGATAGCGGGCAATGAAATGCTGGAAGATCTCGTCCTGCTGCTCATAGCTGGGCTGCAGGGGCACGCCGTCCTTCCAGTCGCCCTTGCTGTGATCGTTGTCGTCCTTCCACAGGTGGTAGGGCTCAATTCCCAGCAGAACGTCAACGTAAGGCAGGCACTCGGTGCAGAAATCGCGGGCTTCCTCCCAGCTCCACAGGGTAGAGCGGAAGTTGCCGTCAAAGCTGACAGTCAGGCCCTTCTTTTTGGCCACCTTGAGCATATCGATGATGAGGCCGCGGCAGTTGGGGCCCAGTGCCGGGGTAATGCCGCTCAGGTGCAGCCAGTCGTAGCCGTCCAGCAGAGCGTCCAGATCGACCTGAGAGAAGTCATACTCGGTAATGGCACTGTGCTTGCGGTCATAAATGACCTTGGAAGCGCGGATGCCGTATCCGGTCTCCAGATAATAAGTACCCAGCCGGTTGGAGGGGGTCTCGTTGGGCTCGGTCAGGATCATGGGGGTGCAATGCACATCGTTGGAGCGCAGCCAGCGCACCGCGCTCTTGCCCAAGCTGTTGTTGGGCACTACACTGAAGAAGGTGCTGTCCACACCCAGGTTGGCCAGGGCCAATGCAATGTTGGCCTCGCTGCCGCCGTAGCTGGCTTCAAAGCTGGATGCCATGCGGATCTTTTCGTAGTTCGGCGGGGTCAGACGGAGCATGATCTCGCCGCAGGTGATAAATTTCTGGCCGTTGGGCTCGCTGCCGAGGATGGGATTGTAGTGTTCCATAACGCTCCTCCTAAAAAAGTCGTTTCTGGGATCCATTCTATGTGAGAACACATTGTTGTATCCATTATACCGCACAGCGCACCGGATAGCAAGCAAATGCTGTTTCGGCCGAGAGAAAAAGAAAAAGAAATTTTGGTTGTTTTGACGAAAGAATCCCGCAGGGATGACGGCGGGGTTCACACCCCCGTCAGGTCAAAGCTGGGCGTATACTCTTCCTTTGCACTGCTCTTCTGCTGCATATAGCCAGAACTGAGGCCCAGATCCATAGCGTAGTTGACCACCCGGCGGTATTCGTAGGTGGTGATGCGCCGCCCGATGCCGTGGTCTGCCGCCTGATAGAAGGGAGTGTACTGGCTCATCACGCTGGGCAGGAAGCACCCGGGGTCGGCCTTGTTCCAAGCCGCCATCTGATCGAGCACGGCAAAGCTGTCGTCCACATGGCCAGGCAGGGCAAGGTGGCGCAGGATCACGCCCCGCTGCAGGATGCCCTCGCTGTCAAAAACAGGGTGCCCGGCCTGGGCCATCATGGCTTCAATGGCGGGCCTGGCCTGCGCAAAATAGTCCGGCGCAGCGGAAAGCTCTGCCGAAAGGGCAGGGGAAACATATTTCAGGTCGGCCAGCCAGATGTCGATGAAGCCGCGCCAGGCGTGCACGCTCTCCACGGTCTCGTAGCCGCCGGTGTTGCAGACGATGGGCAGATGCAGCCCCTGCGCCCGGGCCAGGTCGAGGGCGGCGATGATCCAGGGCCGCCACTGCCCAGGCGTGACAAGGTTGATGTTGTGGGCTCCCTGCGCCTGCAGGTCCAGAAAGATCTCGGCCAGGCGCTCTACGGTGATCTCCCTGCCCAGCCCCTCGGCGCTGATGGGGTAGTTCTGGCAGAAGCAGCACTTGAGGGTGCAGCCGGAGAAGAACACCGTGCCGCTGCCCCGGGTGCCGCTGATGCAGGGCTCCTCCCAAAAGTGCAGGGCCGCGCGGGCCGCTTTCAGGGTGCGGCCCGCCCCGCAGAAGCCCGTCTGCCCGGCGGCCCGGTCGGCTTTGCACTGCCGGGGGCAGAGAGTGCAGGCTTCCGGCACGGCAACAGAAATGGTTTTGGGCATAATATCCAAGTCCTTTGCAAAAGATTTGACAGAATTACTCTTGTTTATTATACCATTTATGACATGGAATGTGGTATACTATGATAGAATATTATATATCATGCAAAAATACTACATATCAGACGGAGGATGTCATGCGCACCGAAAACGAGGAGATCCGGGATCATTTGAAATATCTCTCCCTGCTGGCACGGGATTACCCCTCGCAGGCAGCCGCTGCCAGTGAGATCATCAGTACCCAGGCCCTGCTCAAGCTGCCCAAGGGCACCGAACATTTTATGAGCGACCTGCACGGTGAAAACGAGGCCTTTGTCCACATCCTGAACTCGGCTTCGGGTGTCATCCGGGAAAAGGTGGATATTGTGCTGGGGGACAGTGTGCCGGAGCAGACCCGTGCCGGGCTGGCAACGCTCATCTATTACCCTAACGAGAAGCTGCCCCAGCTCAAGGCCGGGTGCGCGGATGAAGAAGCGCTTGACCACTGGTACACGGAGACCCTGCTTCAGCTCATTGATATCTGCCGGTTGGTGTCCTCCAAGCATACCCGGGAGCATGTGCGCTCCTGCCTGCCGTCCAGCTGCGGGTATATTCTGGATGAGCTGCTCCATGCCCACTTTGAGGACCACGACAAGGACCTTTATTACGGGCAGATCGTGGGCAGCATCATCGAAAATGGCCGCGCCGACCGGTTCATTGTCCGGCTGTGTGAGCTCATCAAGCGGCTGGCTGTGGACAAGCTGCACATCGTGGGTGACCTGTTTGACCGCGGCCCCCGGCCTGATATCATACTGGACCGGCTCATGCGCCACCACCATGTGGATATCCAGTGGGGCAACCATGACGTGGTCTGGATGGGTGCCGCCGCCGGAAGTCCCATCTGCGTCTGCACTGTGCTCAAAACGACACTGGCCTATCACAACCATGCCATGCTCGAGGACTGCTACGGCATCAACCTGCGGCATCTGCAACGGATGGCCGAGCAGTTCTACGGAAATGACGACCTGACCCTCTGGATGCCCCACACCGATGCGGCGCGCGGCCCTTACACCGAGGGAATGCTCCACCGCTGTGCCGTGATGCACAAGGCAGTGACCATTCTGATGCTCAAGATGGAGTGCAAGGTCATCGACCGCAACCCGGATTTCAAGATGCAGGGTCGGGATTTCCTGCGGCACATCGATTGGAAAAAGGGAACAGTGACCCTGAATGGGCAGGCATACCCCCTGCGGGACACCAGCTTCCCCACCGTGGATCCGGCAGACCCCGCCGCCCTGAATGATGATGAGCGGCTGGTGCTCCGCAAGCTGGTGGAATCCTTCCGGCAGAGCGAGCGTTTGCAGCAGCATGTGGAATTTTTGTATGCCAAGGGCAGCGTTTACCACATCGAGAACGGCAACCTGCTCTACCACGGCGTGGTGCCCATGACCAGGACCGGCAGCTTTGCCGTGGAGCGGTTCGAGGGACACAACTACTCGGGCCGCGGCCTGATGGACTACTGTGACGAGCGGGCACGCCGCGGCTACTTTGCCCCCGAGGGCAGCGCGGCCCGGCGGAGCGGTCAGGACTTTTTGTGGTATCTGTGGTGCGGCAAGCTGTCGCCGTTGTTCGGCCGCAGCGCCATGACCACCTTTGAGCGGCTGTATATTGCCGACCCCGCAACCCACGAGGAAGTCAAGGACCCCTATTATACATGGTACAATGAAGAGGCCGCCTGCCGCCGCATCCTGGCGGAATTCGGCCTGCCCGGCACCAGCCACATCGTCAACGGCCATGTGCCGGTGCGGGAGAAGAGCGGCGAGAGCCCCATCAAGGGCGGGGGCCGTCTGGTCGTCATTGACGGCGGGTTCTGCCGCGCCTACCATGAAAAGACCGGCATTGCAGGGTACACGCTGGTGTACTCCAGCCGCACCATGTCCCTGCGGACCCATCAGCCCTTTGTCAGTGCCGAAAAGGCCGTGAACGAAAACATCGACATCGTGTCGCAGAAGAACATACTGGAAACGGAGAACCACCGCATTCTGGTGGAAGAGACGGACGAGGGCGAGAACCTGCGGGAGCGGGTACACGACCTGAAACAGCTGGTCAAGGCCTATCAGCTGGGCTGGATCAAGGAGACCTGCAGCGAGGATTGCGTCTGGTAAGGGGCGCTGATTGTAAAATTTTTGAAATAAGAAACAAAAATATCGAATATCTCCGCAGATTCTGGGCAAAACAGAAAATAATCGGGCAGGGGAAAAGGGGGCTTTGCTTTTTGCCCGAAGTTGTGTATAATAAGATAGCTGTATCGTGAGGGTGTGTGCCCAGCGGTGCGCGGAGAGATCAAGCAAGAACCCTGAGTGGCCCTGCCGCTGGCGGGCCTGCGACAAGGAGATTATAAAATTGGAAAAGTTTGTTATTACGGGCGGCAAGCCCCTGCATGGCGAAGTTACCATTTCCGGTGCAAAAAATGCGGCTGTGGGCATTCTGCCTGCCACCATTCTGGCGGCAGATGTCTGTGTGATCGAAAACCTGCCGGACATCAGTGATGTGGCAGTCAGCCTGAAGATCCTGAGCACCCTGGGTGCCAGCATCAAGATGCTGAACCGCAATACCTACGAGATCGACACCACCCACCTGAACAGCACCAACGTCCCGGACGATCTGTCCCGCCAGATGCGTGCCAGCTACTACTTCCTGGGTGCGCTACTCTCCCGCTTTGGCAAGGCACAGGTGGCCATGCCCGGCGGCTGCAATCTGGGCCCCCGCCCCATCGACCAGCACCTCAAGGTGTTCAGCGCACTGGGTGCAGAGGACAGCGTGGACTACGGCATGATCACCGTGCGTGCCAAGGAACTGAACGGTGCCCATATCTTCTTTGATAAGGTCAGCGTAGGCGCTACCATGAACGGCATGCTCTCCGCTGTGATGGCACAGGGCCAGACCATTCTGGAAAACTGCGCCAAGGAGCCCCATGTCGTTGATCTGGCAAACTTCCTGAATATGTGCGGCGCGGATGTGCGCGGTGCCGGCACCGATGTGATCAAGGTGCGTGGCGTGGAAAAGATGCACGGCTGCACTTACAGCATCATCCCTGACCAGATCGAGGCGGGCAGCTACATGGTTGCCGCTGCTGCCACCGGCGGCGACGTTCTGATCAAAAATGTCACCCCCAAGCATCTGGAACCCATCACGGCAAAGCTCCGCCGTGCCGGTGTGGATGTGGAGGAATTCGATGATTCCGTCCGCGTCTCCCGCAAGGGCGATATCCTGCCGCTGAAGATCAACACCATGCCCCACCCGGGCTTCCCCACCGATATGCAGCCCCTGATGGGTGTGCTGCTCAGCGTGGCAAAGGGAACCTCCACCATCACCGAGAGCGTGTGGGATAACCGCTTCCGCTATGTGGACGAGCTGCGCAAGATGGGCGCAATGGTGCAGGTGGACGGTCAGGTGGCCGTGTTTGAGGGTGTGGACAAGCTGAACCCCGCCCCCCTGCGCGCTTCTGACCTGCGTGCCGGCGCGGCCATGGTCGTGGCTGCCCTGATGGCAGACGGCACCAGCGAGATCGAGGAGATCGGCCACATTGAGCGCGGCTACGAGAACATCGTGGAAAAGCTGCGCGGCTTGGGCGCTGAGATCAGCAAGGTGGATCGGATGCCTGCCGCACTGGAATCAGCAATGTGATCATTCAGAACCTCTCAGTCTGTTTTGCAGAAGTTTCCCTGACAGGGAGCTTTTGTGAAGCAATGACGGAGAGGTTCGTTTCTTGAGGTTTGAAATGTCTGAATTCATCTCGTTATACTCTGGTTCCTCCGGCAACTGCAGCGTGGTGCGCACGGGGGAAAAGTACATCATCATCGATATGGGAAAGGGTGTGCGCACCACCTCGGCGGCACTCAAGGAGCTGGGCCTGAACATCAGCGATTGTGCGGGCATTCTGGTCACCCATGAGCACTCTGACCACGTCAAGGGGCTGGCCACCTTCCTCAAAAAGAATCCGCTGCCGGTATACGGCGCAGACGATACGCTGGATTTTCTGGATGCAAACGGCATCGTGCCCGCCAGCTGTGCGCTGCGCACCCTGTCCGGCGGGGAAGAGGATGTGGGAGATTTCGGTGTGACAATGTTCCCCACCAGCCACGACGTGCCCTGCGTGGGCTACCGCATCCACACTCCGGACAACAAGACCATGACCATTGCCACCGACCTGGGAGTCCTGACCCCGCCGGTGCATCAGGCCCTGAGCGGCTGTGACCTGGTGGCATTGGAAAGCAACTACGACCTCCACATGCTCCGCAGCGGGCGGTATCCCTACTACCTGCGCTCCCGCATCGAGTCCAACCGGGGCCACCTCTCCAACGATGAGTGCTCGGCAAAGCTGTTGGAGCTGATCCAGGAGGGATGCAAAAAGTTTGCCCTCTGCCATCTCTCACAGGAGAACAACACCCCGGCGCTTGCTTTGCAGACCATGTTCAACACCCTGGGTGCGGCAGGTGTCGTGCCGGAAAAGGACTGCATCGTGCAGGCCCAGCGCCGCAATGAAATCAGCCCTGCACTTACATTTTAAGAAAAAATGGCCCTCTCCATCATTGCTTTGCAAAGCATGACGGAGAGGGCCATTTTTGTTGTTATGCCAGATCCGGCAGGATATCGGGCCAGAGGGCCTGCTCCTGCCGCAGGTCGGTGAAAACGCAGTCCAGATAGATCTTGTTCACAGCCGAGATGATGGTGCTGCGCAGGAGCTTGCGTGCATCATCCACATCCGGCTCCAGCTCGGAAAAGCTTTTGGTCAGGCCGAACACATAGGGCAGGTAATTCTCCAGCTCATCGCAAAAGGTATCATACGCCTGCGCGGAGGTATAATGCGCCTGCTGCATCTTGAACAGACTGTCGATGTTTTCCATGGACAGGACATTTTTAGAAACTACAATGTAGATCAGGCAGGCCAGCTGATCCCGGGTATACTTCTTTTTGATGGGGTGGCTGATGATCCCTTTCTTAACGTAGTTGCTCACCATGGAAGCGGTGAGCTCCACCCCCTGAAATGTGCGGAAACACCCGTTGACAAACTGTACACTCTGATCCAGATAAAGCCCTACGGTGGGGAGTTCTGCATACCGGGGCAGGGCAAACCCTGCGGCGCAGGCCGCAACGCGGCGGTTTGATTCTAATTTCATGCGGACAGTATACCATGTTTTGGAAATGTGGTCAACAGGAAATTAAAAACTTTTGAAATAATTCAAGAAAACAGTTGACAGGTTTTTGAAAAACTGATATAGTGATTCAAACAACAGGAAAAACTGCGGCATCCTCTGCCGCCGGAATGGAGATAAATGCTTATGAACACCAAGATCGTTGTGGATTCCTCCGCCAGCCTGTACACCTTGCAGGGCGTGGATTTTGAATGCGTTCCCCTGAAGATCATCACCGACGATGCCGAATATCTGGACAACGGCACAATGGATGCCTTGGGCATGGCCCAGACCCTGCGTACCTATAAGGGCAAGACCTCGACTTCCTGCCCCAACGTCAGCGATTGGCTGGCCGCCTACGAGGGAGCCGACGAGGTGTATGCCATCACCATCACGGGCACTCTGTCCGGCAGCTACAATGCCGCCCAGCTGGCCGCCGAGGAATACCAGCAGGAGAATCCCGGCAAGCGGGTGTTCGTTCTGGACAGCCTTTCCACCGGCCCGGAGCAGCGCCTGCTGGCCGAGCATCTGCGGGATCTGCTGGCTGAGGGCAGGGAGTTTGACGAGATCTGTGAAGAGATGCTCCGCTACCACAAGCACACCCATCTGCTCTTCTCGCTGGAGTCGCTGGCCAATCTGGCCCGCAATGGCCGTGTGAAGCCTGCCGTTGCTGCTGTGGCGCGGATGCTGGGCATCCGGGTCATCGGACAGGCAAGTGAGGCCGGAGAGCTGGATGTTCTCTGCAAGACCCGTGGCGAGCATGGTGCGCTGGAACGTATTGTGCTGGAACTCAAAGAGCACGGCTACACCAACGGCAGGCTCCATATCTCTCACTGCGGCAATCCCGCCGCCGCCGAGCGCCTGAAGCACATGGTAAAGGCTGTGTTTGATGGAGCAAAGGTGGACATCAGCGAATGCGGCGGTCTGTGCAGCTATTATGCAGAGCTGGGCGGCCTGCTGGTTGGTTATGAGGACGCGGAAGCATAAGCGGACAACCCTCGGAAAAAATTCTGCCACGATTGAATAGGCGCTCATAGCGGGGAAAGCCGTTGTGGGCGTTTTTTTGTTTGCAAAATCTTCCGCTCTGCGCTATACTAACAGCATCAAAAATCGCCGTGGGCGGCAGGGGAGTGATACCACATGTTCAGATTGCCCATCGTCAAGTTTTTCAACCGCATCTTCAACCGTGTCACGATCACAGTGGTGCTGGTGGCTTTACAGGTGCTCTGGCTGCTCTGGGCGTTCTGGTCGTTCACGGCGGGGCGGGTCTGGCTGAACGGTGCCCTGAAGGCGCTGAGCATCCTGATCGTGCTGTATCTGGTGCGCAAGGATGAAAACAGCGCTTATAAGATCGGCTGGATCGTTCTGATCGGCCTTCTGCCCCTGCTGGGCGGCGCGCTTTATCTGGCTTTTGGCAACAAGGCCCCCGCCAAGTATCTGCGGGAGCGGATGCAGAAGGTGGAACAGGCCCATCAGACTGAGCTTGCCCAGCCCGAGGGCCAGACCGATGCGCTGGATATCTCCAGCCGGAACCTGAGCCGCTATGTGGCAAAGTTCGGGCCGTATCCGGCCTGGAGGGATACCGCTGCTCACTACTTTTCCTGCGGGGAGGAGATGTATCCCCAGCTGCTGACGGATCTGGACAAGGCGGAAAAATTTATCTTTCTGGAATTTTTTATCCTCCGTTCCGGCAAAATGTGGGACGGTGTGGAGCAGATCCTCCGCCGCAAGGCCGCCCAGGGTGTGGATGTGCGGCTGATCTACGATGATTTTGGCAGCCTGCTGGGCCTGCCCAGTGATTTTGTCATCCGCATGGAGAAGGCGCATATCCGCTGCATCCCTTTCAACCCGGTGGTGCCGCTGGTCTCGCTGGTGATGAACCACCGCGACCACCGCAAGATCGTGGTGGTTGACGGCAATGTGGCCTACACCGGCGGCGTGAATCTGGCGGATGAGTATATCAATGCCGAGCAGCGCTTTGGCTACTGGAAGGATGCGGCCATCCGGTTGGAAGGAGCCGCTGTCTGGAACTTTACCGTGATGTTCCTCAATGTATGGAACGCCTTCCGCCCGCAGGAGACCGATTACACCGCCTTTGCGCCCACCCGCCTGCCCGCAGTGCAGGATGGCGTGGTGCAGCCCTACGCGGACAGTCCGCTGGATGAGGAGCCGCTGGCCGAGACGGTCTATCTGGACATCCTCTCTCAGGCCCAGAGATATGTTTATATCTACACGCCCTACCTGGCCGTGGGCGAGGAGATGCTGGATGCTCTGAAAAGTGCGGCCAAGCGCGGGGTGGACGTGCGGCTCATCCTGCCCGGGATCCCGGATAAGAAGTTGGTGTTCCGGCTCAGCCGTTCCTACTATCTGCCCCTGCTCAGGGCGGGCGTGCGCATTTATGAATTCACGCCCGGTTTCCTCCACGCCAAGTGCTATGTCAGCGATGACCGTGTCGCCGTGGTGGGCAGCATCAATATGGATTACCGGAGCCTGTTTCTCCATTTTGAGTGCGGAACACTGCTCTTCCATAACAGCCAGATCGCCGCACTGCGGAAGGATGTGGAGCGCACCCTGCCGCAGTGCCGGGAGATCATGCGCTCCGACTGCCGCACCAATCTGCCGGGCACAGCACTGGACAGCGTGCTGCGGCTGCTGAGTCCGTTGATGTAAGCGGCTGCGCGCAGCACGCGGGGAGCTTTTCCACGCAAGTGAAACGGGCCATTCCATCGCCCGCCCTATTGCCTGCGGCAACAGGGTCCCACCCCAGCGGACACTTGCTTTGGAAAACTCCCGTCGGCTGCGTAATCTTACGCTCTTCTGGACATACTATGGGGCAAAGGCCCAACGGGCCGTGTGGAAAGGGAGCGTATCTATGAATCAGAACCATCGGGCTTTTTGGAGCTGTGCCATGGCGGCGGCGCTGCTGCTGACCGCCTGCGGCAAAACGAACGCCGGGTCGGGCAGCTCCGGCAGCATGAGCGGAAGCAGCGGCACATCCTCCGCACAGACCCAGACAGCGGCATGGAAAACCGGTCTGGGTGTGGTGACAGAGGCCACCGATCAGGACAGGGCAGGGAAAATTGAACTGGCAGCGGCCGCTGTCCTGCTGGATGGCGAGGGCAAACTGGAGAGTGTTCTGCTGGACGATCTGGAAGTGTCTGTTTCGGCGGACAGCACCGGCCATGTGACCCTGCCCACCGACTGGCGCACCAAGCGGCAGAAGGGGGACGATTACCCGCTGGCTGAGGTCTCTTCCCTGAAAAAGGGCTGGGCGGAACAGGCGGATGCCTTTGCCAATTACCTGATCGGCATGTCCCCGGAACAGGTCTCCATGCTCAAAGTGGATAAGGATGGCAAGCCCACGGATGCCGACCTGCTGAGCGGGTGTACCATTGCTGTGGACCGTTACCGGGATGCCGTGACCCGGGCCTGCGCCAATGCCAGGGCACTGGGTGCCGCCAAGGGCGACAGGGCCGCGCTGGGCATCGAAGCGGTGAACGGGACTTCGGACATCACCGCCACCGATGACAAGGATGTGAATGCGCAGGTGGATGTAAGCATCGTGGCACTGACCACCGATGCGGACCGCCGTGTAACAAGTGCCGTTGCGGATATGGCTGAGCCGGCCCTGACGGTGGTGTCGGACGGCGGTGTGACAGCCCCGGACCTCGTCAAGACCAAGCTGGAGCTGGGCGAGGACTATGGGATGCGCGGCGCATCGGCGCTAGGTAAGGAGTGGTACGAGCACAGCGAAGGCTTCTGCGATGCCCTCAAGGGCAAGACCCGCACCGAGATCGCTGGGCTTTCCGGCGACGATGCCGACCTGAAGGCTCTGTGTACCATTGACATCACCGATCTGCAAAAGGCGGCGCTGGATGCCCTGAGCTGAGGAGAAAACCCTTTTCGGTCTCGCGATCGCGCACCGGCTCTCCCGGATAGGGGGGCGGTGGCATTCCGCTGCGTTTTCAGAGAAAAACATCTCGCCGCGTCTGGCAGCTGCCGACGCGGCGATTTTGTTTTGTCAAAATGACCGCTTTGCCGTGGTAAAGCAGTAAAGATTTGAGCAAACTGCGAAAAATAAGTTTTTCCCCTTGCCAAATGGCAGAAAACGCGCTATTCTATAACCACAGTTTAGCGATTTAGCATGGTAAAGCAATAAAACAAGGCTGCTTGCCACTGAGGGAGGAACCGTATATGAAACGTCTTGTATCTGCATTCCTGGCCGGTGCCATGGCACTGAGCCTTGCCGCCTGCGGCGGTGCCGCTTCCGCTTCCACTGCCGCATCTGCTTCGGCCTCTGCTTCCGGCAGTGCTGCCGTTTCCCAGACCGCAGGCAGCGACCTGGATTACATCAAGGGCAAGGGCAAGCTGGTCATCGGCTACACCGTTTACGAGCCCATGAACTACACCGATGCGGATGGCAACTTCACGGGTTTTGATACCGAGCTGGCCACTGCTGTCTGCGAAAAGCTGGGCGTGGAGCCGGAGTTTGTGGAGATCAACTGGGATACCAAGGTCGTGGAGCTGGATGCCAAGAGCATCGACTGCATCTGGAACGGTATGACCCTGACCGATGACATCATGCAGAACACCGCTACCACCAAGGCTTATGCAAAGAATGCACAGGTGGTCGTTGTGAAAGATGGCACCGATTATACCTCTACCGCTGACCTGGTGGATAAGACCGTGGTTGCCGAGGCTGGTTCCGCCGGTGAGGCCGCCATTGAGGGGGACGAGAACCTGGCACAGGCTGATTACGTTTCCAAGAGCGTTCAGACCGACTGCCTGATGGAAGTTGCAGCAGGCACTGCCGATGCCGCTGTACTTGACCTGACCCTGGCCAACGCCATGATCGGTGAGGGCACTGACTATGCCGACCTGAAGATCGTGGACGAGCTGAACGCTGAGGAGTACGGCGTGGCATTCCGCAAGGGCAGTGATGCTGCCGCCGCTGTGGATGAGGCCTTTGATGCACTGAAGGCCGATGGTACTATGCAGGCACTGGCCGATAAGTACGATCTGGCACTGGCTGACTGAATTTGTTGAACAACTCCTTCCGTCATCGCTATGCGATGCAACCTCCCTCGGTGAGGGAGGCTTTTTGTTGCCGATGCGTGAAAGGCTCCCAAGCAGGGGGAACTTTTACCGGAGATGATGGAAGGGAATATGGATTCTGAATAAAAAAGGTGTGTTTTTGTGTCTGTGATTCTTATGCGCCTGTCCGGCGCGTTCCTGCTCAACTGTGAGCTCTTTGCCCTGACACTGCTGTTTGCACTGCCGCTGGGGCTGGTGGTCTCGTTTGGCTCCATGAGCCGCTGCAAGCCGCTGGCCGGGCTGGTCAAGACCTTTGTCTGGATCATCCGCGGCACCCCGCTGATGCTGCAGATCATCGTGATCTATCTGGGCCCCGGCCTGCTGGGCATGAACAACCCCTGGCCCTCCGGCTCCGGCGGACGGATGGTGGCGGCGGTGGTGGCTTTTGCCATCAACTATGCCTGCTATTTTTCTGAGATCTACCGCGGCGGCATTGAAGCAGTGCCCAAGGGGCAGACCGAAGCCGGGCAGGTGCTTGGCATGACCAGAACGCAGATCTTTTTCAAGGTGACCTTGCTTCAGGTCGTCAAGCGCATCCTGCCCCCCATGGGCAATGAGATCATCACGCTGGTCAAGGATACCTCGCTGGCAAACACCATTGCCAATAAGGAGATCATTATGATGGCCAAGGAGTACAGCGCAAAGGGCCTGATCTGGCCGCTGTTCTCCACTGCGCTCTTCTTCCTGGTGTTTGTGGGCGCGCTGACCATCCTGTTCAATTGGGCTGAGAAAAAGCTCGATTATTTCCGCTGCTAAGGAGGCAGATAGATTATGGCGTTGCTCGAAGCTTCCGGTATCGGGAAAAATTTTGGCGAGACCCATGTGTTGAAGGACATCTCCCTGGATCTGGAGCAGGGGGAAGCGCTGGCGATCATCGGCTCGTCCGGTTCCGGCAAAACAACTCTACTGCGCTGCCTGAACTTTCTGGAACGGCCTGACACGGGTGTGATCAAGGTGAACGGCGAGACCATGTGGGATGCCGCCGACCCTGCCACCCAGAAGGAAAGCGAGATCCGTAAAAAGCGGCTCCATTTCGGTCTGGTGTTCCAGAACTTCAACCTGTTCCCGCAGTACACGGCCTTACAGAACGTGATGCTGGCAGGAGAACTGCTGGCAAAGGAACGTCCGGAATATCAGGCAAACAAAAAGGCTATCCACGCGGAGCTGGAACAGCAGGCAAGAGAACTGCTGGCGCAGATGGGCCTTTCGGAGCGGGCCGGCCACTACCCGCATCAGCTCTCCGGCGGCCAGCAGCAGCGTGTGGCCATTGCCCGCGCGCTGGCGCTTCACCCGGATATCCTCTGCTTTGATGAGCCCACCAGCGCCCTTGACCCGGAGCTGACCGGCGAGGTGCTGAAGGTCCTGCGCGATCTTGCCGACCGCAAGACCACGATGATCATTGTCACCCATGAGATGCACTTTGCCCGCGATGTGGCCGACCGCATTCTGTTCATGGATGGCGGCGTGGTCGTGGAAGAAGGCCCGGCCAAACAGCTCATCGACCACCCCCGGGAAGAGCGTACCAGACAGTTCCTCGCACACTATTCAGAATGACCCGCCCCGCCCCGAAATGCAGAGATGCGCGCCGGGGCGGTTTTATCTCTTGCACTCTGTGGGTGTCTTTTGGTATACTGATAAAAACAGGGGGGCGGAAAAATGACAGTAGCACGGAAACGAGCACTTGCAAACGCAGTGGCATCGGCCCGGATGGAGGGGCTGGAGATCTCAGAGCAGGAAAAGAGAGACTGCCTGCGCTATCTGGATGGAAAAATCGATACTGCAACCCTTGTAAGAGAAGCATTGAAACGTCAGAAAAAGCAGGAGCTGTCCCGGAGGTGACGAATGCCTTATACCATCGAAGCGGCTCAGGACGGCTGCTATCCGGGAACGACAGTCCTGGTCAATAAATTTGATCTGCATACGCAAAAAGAGCTGAATGCGGTAGAATCGGTTCTGGTAACGGCCAAAATGATACAATGGTCAGAGAACCCCCGATGTGCAGCATTTGATTTTGAACACTATAAAGCAATCCATCGACATTTATTCGGTGAGTTGTATGATTGGGCGGGACAGGTACGGATGGTCAACCTGTCCAAAAAAGGAACGCAGTTCTGCCCGGTGGAGGAAATCCCACGGGTGAGTGCGGCGATTTTTAAGCGTCTTGCGCAGAATAATCTTCTTTGTGGGCTTGCAAGAAATGATTTTATCGCTGCATTGGTGGATCTTTATCAACGAACCAACGAGCTGCACCCATTTCGGGAGGGCAATGGGCGGACACAGCGCGTCTTTTTGTCACAGTTAGCAGAAAATGCGGGGTATGATTTGGATTTCACTGCGGTAGATCCGGACGAGTTGATGATCGCAACGATCTATGCGGCGCAGGGAATCGAAGCGCCGCTGCAACAGGCGTTTGAGAAAATCGTCCAAAATGTGGAATGACCCGAACCGCTCCGGCGTGCAGAAACGCACGCCGGGGCGGTTTTGCTGTACAGAGCGGGTTTGGACTGCATAACTGCATTGCATTTTGTGAACAGAAATCTGAAACTTTTTCACATCTGCGAAAAAATAACGCTTTATGCAAAAACCAGTGATAATCATTTTGGATTTTGTGCTATAATTGAAACACGAATCAGACCCATTCCCAATTTGAGGAGGCTTAACAAAAAATGAAGTTGAAATATGCATTCCAACGTGGTGTTGCATCAGCACTGATCGCAGGGGTTGTCCTTACGGCGGGTCTGCCCGCACTGGCTGCCAGCGGCGCAGAGGCTGCGGAAACCGAAAGTGTGGCAGTGGTTCAGGTGGCTTCCTCTTCGGATGAGGGGGCTGCTCAGGACGAATATGGTGTGGCTGCGGCGCTCATCTCGGAGGATGATACGCCGCTGAGCATTCCGGATGAGGAGACCCCGCCTTCGGGCAATGCCGGAACGGGTTTCTGGAGCGTTTTGTTCCAGCTGCTGAAGCATCTGGCTGGGAAGCACTGAGAAATTTGAAAAAGCCTCTTGAAAATTCATCACAACCTGATATAATACCCACATGAACAAAAACGTCCTGCCCATTGCGCGGCAGGGCGTTTTTGTCGGAAAAAATTCGTGTTATAAGGTCTGTGATGCTTTCCCAAGGAGGAACGTGCGTATGACGAAAGATATGACGCAGGGCAGCCCGCTCAAGCTGATCCTTGCCTTTGCGGTGCCGCTGATGCTGGGCAGCCTGTTCCAGCAGTTCTATAATCTGGCGGATACCATCATCGTGGGCCGCTTTGTGGGCGTGGAAGCCCTGGCGGCGGTCGGCAGTGTGGGCGGTCTGAACTATCTGGTGCTGGGCTTTGTCAATGGCATTGCCTGCGGCTTCTCCATCCCCATCTCGTGGACATTCGGTGCAAAAGACTATGCGGAGATGCGCCGCTACACCGCCAATGCCGTCTGGCTGAGTGTCTTTTTTGCCGCAGTGCTTACCGTGGTCACGGTGGCCATGACCCGTTCCATTCTGGTCTGGACCAATACCCCGGACAACATCATTGATCTGGCAGATATCTACATCCGCACCATCTTTATCGGCATCCCGTTTACGCTGCTGTATAACATGACCAGCGCCCTGATGCGCGCTCTGGGCGACAGCAAGCGGCCCCTGTACTTCCTGCTGGTGGCAAGCTTTCTGAACATCGGGCTGGATCTGCTCTGTATCATCGTCTTCAAGATGGGCGTGTTCGGTGCGGCGTTCGCCACCGTGTTCAGCCAGGCAGTGGCCGGTCTGGGCAGCCTGTGGTACATCCTCAAGCATTATAATGAACTGCGCTGGAACAAAGAAGAAAGCCGCCTGAGCAGACAGCACTGTGTCAAGCTGTGCGGCATGGGCATCCCCATGGGCCTGCAGTGCAGCATCACGGCCATCGGTTCCGTTGTGCTGCAGGGTGCAGTCAATGGTCTGGGCAGTGACATCGTGGCAGCGCAGACTGCAGGCGGCAAGGCGGCGCAGTTCCTGTCCGTCCCGCTGGAGAGCATTGGCACGGCTATGACCACCTACGCCAGCCAGAACATGGGTGCCAACGACCTGAACCGTGTGAACAAGGGCGTGAACACCGCCCTGGGCATCGGCTGTGTGTACAGCGTGGCATCCTTCCTGATCCTGCGCGTGCTGGATAAGGCGTTGATCGGCCTGTTCCTTGAGAGCAGCCAGACCGATATCATGGCCAACGCCCAGAGCTTCATCTTCTGGAACAGCGTGTTCTACATCCCGCTGGCGGTCCTTATCATTTACCGCTACACCATTCAGGGGCTGGGTTATTCCAGCCTGGCCATGTTTGCGGGTGTGGCGGAGATGATCGCCCGTGCTCTGGTGGGTTTCCTGTTCGTGCCGCTGTGGGGCTATTTTGCCGCCTGCATTGCAAATCCGGTGGCATGGTTCTTTGCCTGCTTCTTCCTGATCCCTGCATATATCGTTGTGTTCCGGAAGCTGAAACAGGAAAAAGCAAGACCGCACGCAAACTTGTAAAAATTGAGCCGCTCTTTTGCGAAACCGCAGAAGGGCGGCTCTTTTGTTGCCTAGTAGGGGAGGCCTTGGCGAAGAGGGAACGCCTCACGAAACGCCAAAGCTGAGAGGTTGTATAGAGCAGGGCCTGCCCGATTCCTTTACAAATAACACCAAAACGATTATACTATAAATAATTATGTCACAAGGGGGTGAGGAGCATGGAGCTGGAACAGATCGAGGGCACGGTGGAGGATATCATCTACGAAAACCCGGACAACGGCTACACGGTGTTTGAAATTTCCGGGGGCGGCACGGTGACCGTGGTGTGCGGGATCGTGGGCGAGCTCCATGCGGGCGAGAGTGTGGTCTGCCGCGGTAAATATGAGAACCACGCCACCTATGGCCGCCAGTTCCACGCCCAGGAATGCGAGACCGATATGCCGAAGGATCTGGAGGCAGTGTATGCCTTCCTTGCCAGCGGTTCTCTGCCTTACATCGGGGCACGCACGGCCAATAAGATCATCGACAAATTCGGCGCGGCGGCGCTGGAGGTGATCGCCAACGACCCCGCCCAGCTCACCCTGATCCCCGGCATCTCGGCAGACAAGGCCGACCGCATCCAGCAGGAGTTCAAGCGGATGTTCGGAATGCGGGAGCTGATCGCCTATCTGGCCCAGTTCGAGATCAGCCCCCGCCGCGCCATGGAGGTGTTCCGCGTCTTTGGCCCCAGTGCCATGCAGGCCATCTCCCAGAACCCTTATCTGCTCTGTGGGGAACCCCTGCAGCTGGATTTCCGCCATGCCGACAGCATTGCACAGTATTACCACATGGAAGGGGACTGCACCCAGCGGCTGGAAGCAGCGCTTCTCCGCACCCTGCGCCACAACGCGGGCAACGGTCACACCTGTCTGCCCCGTGCGCAGCTGCTGGACACGGCATCCCACTTCATCCAGCAGCCGCCCGAAAAGCTGGCCCGTGCGCTGGACCACTGCATTGAGACCGGGCAGCTGGGCGTAAAGATGCTGGAGGCGGTGCCGTATATCTATCTGCCTGACCTGCTGGAAGCAGAACAGGCCATTGCCGACCGGCTGGCCCTGCTGGCGAAGCGGGAAAAGCAGAAGGTGCGGGACCTTGATAAAAACATCCAGGTGCTGGAGCTGACCCAGGGCTTTGCCTATGCGCCCCTGCAGCGGGAAGCCATCCGCAAGGCCATGACCGAAAACTGCCTTGTGCTGACCGGCGGCCCCGGCACCGGTAAGACCACCACAGTCAATGCCATCCTGCAGCTGCTGGAGCATCAGGCAGACCGGGTGGCGCTTTGTGCTCCCACGGGCCGTGCGGCCAAACGGCTGAGTGAACTGACCGGCCGCAAGGCCTCTACCATCCACCGCCTGCTGGAGGTGGACTACTCCGGCGGCGTGGTCAGCTTTATCCACAATGACAAGAACCTGCTCAAATGCGATGTGGTCATTCTGGATGAGATGAGTATGGTGGATGTGAAGCTGTTTCAGTCGCTCATTGCAGCCCTGCGGTACAGCTGCCGCATTATCATGGTGGGCGATGCCGACCAGCTGCCCAGCGTGGGGCCCGGCAACATTCTGGGGGAGGTCATCCGCTCCGGGCTGGTGCCCACCGTCTGCCTGAACGAGATCTTCCGGCAGGCCAGACGCAGCCTTATTGTGGAGAACGCCCACCATATCATCAGCAGTGAGCCGCTGCAGAAGGGCGGCAAGACAGACGATTTCTTCTTTCTGGAATCGGACGGCGATGCGGCGCAGAAACTGGTGTGCGATCTTGTTACCACCCGCCTGCCCCGGAGCTATGGGTTTGACCCTGTCCGGGATATTCAGGTGCTCTGCCCCACCAAGCTGGGACCCACCGGCACCCAGGCGCTGAATGTGGAGCTGCAGAACCTGCTCAACCCGGAGCAGAAGGGCAAGCCCCAGCTCCAAAGCGCTTCCCGGGTGTTCCGGGTGGGCGACAAGGTGATGCAGGTGCGGAACAACTACGAGATCGTCTGGAACCGCATTGGCGGGGAGCAGGGCGTGGGAGCCTATAACGGCGATATCGGCATTGTGGAATCCATCAACATGCGCGACCGCTCCATGGTGGTGCGGATGGATGACCGCCGCCTGCTCTACCCGGCGGAAAACCTGAACGAGCTGGAGATCGCCTACGCCATCACGGTGCACAAGAGCCAGGGCAGCGAGTTCCCGGCGGTGGTGCTGCCGGTGGCGCAGGTGCCGCCAAGACTCTGCTATCGCAACCTCTTCTACACCGGCGTGACCCGCGCCCGTAAATTGTGCATCGTGGCCGGGCGGCGGGACGTGGTGAACCGGATGATGTCCAATGTCCGGCAGAACCTGCGGTACAGCGGCCTGTGCGAATTGCTGAAAGAGAATCTGCCGCCGGAACAGATGGCGGCAGAATAACCTCTCAGGCGCTTTGCGCCAGCTCTCCTAATAGGGGAGCCAGGCTGCTGACTTGCCTCTCCTACTAGGAGAGGTTTGGTCTATACTTTTTTACTGGCTTATGCTACAATATAAATTGATTTGATTTCCCGCCCGAACGGGCATTTACGATAGAAAACAGGGGAGCAGAGAAAGGAACGTTTCATTATGGCACAGAATGACATCGGTATCGATCTGGGCACAACGACCATTATCATTGCACAGGCAGGGCAGGGGGTCGTGCTCAACCAGCCCAGCGTGGTGGCAATGGATACCCGCAAGAACTCCGTGCTGGAGGTGGGCGACAAGGCCCTGGCCATGGTAGGCCGCACCCCCAACTATATTTCCGCCATTTTCCCGCTGAAGGACGGTGTCATCAGCGACCACACCATGACCCGGGAGCTGATCTGCCGGTTTGTGAATCAGGTGTACAGCTCCCACATGGTCAAGCCCCGTGTGGCTGTCTGCGTGCCCGCTGCCATCACCGGCATTGAGAGTGATGCCGTGGTGGAGGCCGTGATGGCCGCCGGTGCCCGTCAGGTCTACCTGATCGATGAGCCCATTGCCGCTGCATTGGGTTCCGGCATCGACATCACCCAGCCCGATGGCCGGATGATCATTGATATCGGCGGCGGCACCACCGATATTGCTGTCCTGTCTCTGGGCGGCAAGGTCAAGGCCACCAGTGTCCGTGTAGCGGGCAACCATTATGATGACGAGATCCTGAAGCATGTCCGCAACAAGTTCAGCATTGCCATCGGCCAGCGTACCGCAGAGCAGCTGAAAAAGAATGTCGCCTGCTGCCCCCAGAAGGCTGATTTTGACGAGACGATGGAGGTCAAGGGCCGTAGCCTGCTGACCGGCCTGCCCATCAAGGTGAATGTTTCCACCAGTGACCTCTACGAGCCTGTGATGATGCTGAGTGAGCAGATCGGCACTGCCGCCCATCAGGTGCTGGAAAAGACCCCGCCCGAGCTGGCAGGCGATATCTTCCGCAATGGTGTGGTGCTGACCGGCGGCGGCGCACAGCTGCACGGCCTGCCCGAATACCTGAGCCAGGAGCTCAAGGTGGATGTGACCGTCTCGCCCGATCCCGTGAACTGCGTGGCGTTGGGCACCGCCATGAGCCTGGGCCTGAACGATAAGCTGGAGACCGGCTTCCTGGATGCGACCCCCCGCATGGGCCGCCGTTAAATGGGGTGCCGGCCCGGCTCGTTAAGAAATTGGAAAAGTTGCAACAAAATTTTGTTCATACTTGTTGAATCAGGTCGGGAAATATTGTATAATATTTTCAAATCGCTTTTTGCGCGCCGGGGCCTGCTCCGGAGTGCGGAGTAAATTATTATTAGGAGGAAGACCATGAATCTGGGTTCTGATGTGGTTATCACCATTACCGGTATCGTGCTGGTGTTTGCCATCCTCGTCCTGCTGATGCTCATCATCATGCTGGAAGGCAAGATCTTCGACGGTATGGCCGCCAAGAAGAAGGCAGCCAAGGAGCCTGCTGCTCCCAAGGCTGCCGCAAAGCCCGCCGCCCCCGTGCAGCAGGCTGCTCCCGCCCCTGTGGTGGAGGAAGGCATTCCCGGCGATGTGGTTGCCGCAATTATGGCAGCCATCCATGCCATGGGCAATGGCAAGTACACCCTGAAGGCCGTGCGCCGTGCTGCAAATGGCTGGAGCAAGGCTGGTGTCAACGACACCACCGCACCTTTTTAACACAGGAGGAAAAACATGACACAGTTTATCGATACTCTGGTCGGTATTTTCCAGAGTTCCGGCTTTGCACGGTTCGGTGAGCCGGGCGGCTACCTCTACGCGATCATGATCTGCGTGGGCTGCTTCCTGCTGTACCTGGCCATCGTGAAGGAATTTGAGCCCCTGATCCTGCTGCCCATGGCATTTGGCATGATCCTTGCCAACCTGCCCGGCAGCGGCATTATCCACATGCAGTACTTCGTTGGTGATGGTCTCGAGCACCCGATGTGGATCGAGATCCTGAACAACGGTGGTCTGGCCGATATGCTTTACATGGGTGTTAAGCTGGGCATTTACCCCCCGCTGATCTTCCTGGGCATCGGTACCATGACCGACTTCGCCCCCCTGATCTCCAACCCCAAGAGCCTGCTGCTGGGCGCTGCCGCTCAGTTCGGTATCTTTGGCACTTACATGGGCGCTCGTCTGCTGGCTGCTACCGGCATTGTGGATTTCACCCAGAAGCAGTCCGCTGCAATCTCCATCATCGGCGGTGCAGACGGCCCTACTGCCATCTTTGTTACCTCCCGTCTGGCACCTGAGCTGCTGGGCAGCATCGCTGTTGCGGCGTACAGCTACATGGCTCTGGTGCCCGTGATCCAGCCGCCCATTATGAAGGCGCTCACCACCAAGAAAGAGCGCACAGTCGTGATGAAGCAGCTGCGCACCGTGTCCAAGACCGAGAGAATCATCTTCCCCATCATGGTCACCATCGTTGTTTCTCTGATCGTTCCCGATGCAGCCGTTCTGGTCGGTATGCTGATGCTGGGCAACCTGATGAAAGAGTCCGGTGTTGTGGATCGTATCCAGAAGACTGCCGGCAATGAACTGATGAACATCATCACCATTTTCCTGGCTCTGTCTGTTGGCTGCACCACCTCTGCAAACACCTTCCTGAACAGCCGCACCCTGTTCATCATCGTGCTGGGTCTGATCGCCTTCTCCTTTGGTACCGCTGCAGGCGTTCTGTGCGGCAAGGTGATGTACGCCCTGACCGGCGGTCAGGTCAACCCCCTGATCGGCTCCGCTGGTGTTTCCGCTGTTCCCATGGCTGCCCGTGTTTCTCAGAAGGTCGGCCAGAGCGAGAACCCCTCCAACTTCCTGCTGATGCACGCCATGGGCCCCAACGTCGCTGGCGTTATCGGCTCCGCTGTTGCTGCCGGTATCCTGATCAACATCTTCGGCTAAGCTTTATCTGAACACTGCCGCCCCTCCTGTGCTGTACAGGAAGGGCGGTTTTTTATGTACAACCCTCTTGAATTGTGATATACTTATAAAGTAAGTGATTTTATAGAAGAACAGGTGAAACAATGGCAGCAAGTCTCCAACAGGAATTCTGCGCTCTGCGCGATACCTATATTGAAAAGCATTTTGGCCGCCTGAACGATATGCAGCGGCAGGCGGTGTTTACCACCGACGGCCCGCTGCTCATTCTGGCCGGTGCAGGCAGCGGCAAGACCACTGTTCTGGTCAACCGCATTGCAAACCTGATCCGGTTTGGCTCGGCCCACGGTTCCAGCTGGACCCCCCGTGAGGTGACCGAAGAGGACGTCAAGGCCCTGAAAACGGCAATTATGACCGGCACTGACGCGCCCGCCTGGCTGGACGGGATGCTGCGGCAGAACGCTGTTCGCAGCTGGAACGTGATGGCCATCACCTTTACCAACAAGGCGGCAGGGGAGCTGAAAGAGCGCCTACGCAATATGCTGGGCGGCGAAGAGGGGGACGAGGTGTTTGCCTCCACCTTCCACTCGGCCTGTGTGCGCATTCTGCGCCGCTGGGCAGAATCCATCGGCTACCCCCGCAGCTTTACCATCTATGATACCGATGACTCCCAGCGCGTGATGAAGGCGGTTTATAAGGAACTGAGCATCGACGATAAGTTCTTCCCGATCAAGAGCGCCATCAACCAGATGAGCCGCTGGAAGGATCAGCTGGTCAGCCCGGAGGAGGCGCTGCGCACCCCGGCCCGGGACACCAAGGGAGCCATTGCCGCCAAAGTCTACGCCGCCTACGAAAAAAAGCTCAGGGAGGCAGGAGCCTTCGACTTCGACGACCTGATCTATCAGACCGTTCAGCTGCTGGCGGAGCACGAGGATGTGCGGGAGTTCTACCAGAACAAGTACCGCTACCTGCTGGTGGACGAGTATCAGGATACCAGCGTGGCCCAGTTCCGGCTGGTCAGCCTGCTCACCGGCCCGGAAAAGAATATCTGCGTTGTCGGTGACGATGACCAGAGCATCTACCGTTTCCGCGGTGCCACCATTGAGAACATTCTGAACTTTGAGCGCATCTTCCCCGGCACCAAGACCATCCGTTTGGAGCAGAATTACCGTTCCACCTCCAACATCCTGAATGCTGCCAACTGCGTCATCCAGCACAACACCGAGCGCAAGGGCAAGACCCTGTGGACCCGGAACGACGAGGGCGACAAGGTGCAGGTCTACACTGCAGAGAATGAGCAGGACGAAGCCATGCACATTGCAGATGTCATCGGTGAGCACCTGAAAGAGGGCGGGCATCTGGCGGACCATGCGGTGCTCTACCGTATGAATGCCCAGTCGGCCCCCATCGAAAGCTACTTTACCCGCGCGGGCATTCCCCATAAGATCGTGGGCGGCCAGCGCTTCAATGACCGCAAAGAGGTCAAGGACATCCACTCCTATATGTCCATCGTGGCGAACGCCAGGGATGATGTGCGCCTGCGCCGCATCATCAACGAGCCTGCCCGGAAGATCGGCAATACCACTGTTGACGTGATCGCTGACCTTGCCGCCCAGCAGGGAATCAGTATGCTGGAAGTCATCTCCCACGCGGATGCATACGCCAAACTCAGCCGTGCCATCATGCCGCTGCTGAAATTCTGGCAGATCTACGAAAAACTGCAGGAATCGCTGGAAACCAGGACACTGGACGAATTTGCCCAGGATGTCATTGAGGTGACCGGCTACAAGGCCATGCTGGAAGCCGATGCGGCCAAGGGCCACGAGGATGCGGCAGACCGCCTGCAGAACCTGGGCCAGCTGGTCAACAACGTCAAAAACTACTGCGACCAGCACGGCGAGGATGCTTCACTGGAAGGCTACCTGGAGGATATCGCCCTCATCAGCGACATTGACAGCTACAACGAGAGCGCTGACCAGGTGGTCCTGATGACCATCCACTCTGCAAAGGGTCTGGAATTCCCCTATGTGTTCCTCATTGGCATGGAGGAGGGGGTGTTCCCCAGCGAGATGAGCAAATACTCCGAGGCAGATCTGGAGGAAGAGCGTCGTCTGGCCTATGTCGGCATCACCCGCGCCAAGAAGGAGCTGTATATCTCCAACAGCGTCTCCCGGATGCTCTACGGGCGCACCCAGCGCAACGAACCCAGCCGCTTTCTGCGCGAGATCGAGCCTGAGTATATAGAAGAGACCCGCAGCCCGGCGCTGGAACGCCGTTCTTCCATGGGCTGGGGTTCCAGTTACAGTGATACCGTTCCCGGTGGGGCCTCGGGCTACTCCGGCGCGTCCGGCTGGGGCCGCAATTCCAGCAGCTTCGGCGGCCGCACCGGCGGCAGCTACCTCAACCGTGAATACAATGCCTCTGAGCGCGGCGGTTTCGGCTCCGGTTATGCAGGCCGTGGCAGCAGTGCTTCCGGGTTTGGCAGCGGAAGCAGCGCTCCGCGCGCGTCCGGCTCCTCCGGTTTTGGTGTGGGCTATGGCCGCCCCGCGGCCCCCAAGGCAGCGTCCAAACCCGTGAGCTTTCCGGGGAGCCCGGCAGCTTCCCGCCCGGCATCCACCGGCCCAAAGCATTACGAGGTTGGCGACATTGTGGAGCACAAGGTCTTTGGCCGGGGCAGGGTGCTGGCGGTCAAGGCCGCTGCAGGAGACCAGATCGTGGAGATCAACTTTGAAAAGGTCGGCGTGAAGAAAACCATGGCAAATTTTGCGCCGCTGACGAAAATCACGGAGGAATGAGAAAACTATGATGACCGTTCGATTGATCGCACATACCCCGGAACCGGAAAAGGTGGTGGCGGCAGCGGCCAAGCTCTGCTACTCTGATGCCCATATCACCGACCTGCTGGACGGCCTGACCGAGGAGAAAACGGCCAAGTTCCTGACCATGCTCAGCGACCTGGGCCATGCCAGCCCCATTGAACATGCCAGCTTCACCTTTGGCATTGAGGGTGTGAGCCGCACGCTGCTGGCCCAGATCACCCGGCACCGCATCGCATCCTTCAGTGTCCAAAGCCAGCGGTATGTCCGGCTGGACGACTTCCACTATGTCATCCCGCCGGAAATCGAGGCCATCCCTGAGGCAAAGGCAGCCTTTCTTGAGAGCATGGATGAGGACGCGAAGCGCTACCTGGACCTTGCAAAAAAGCTGGAGGACGGCCACACTGCCCGCCTGATGGCAGAGGGGATGCCCGAAAAGCAGGCCCGCGCCAAGGCCTCCAAACAGGCCAACGAGGATGCCCGCTTCGTGCTGCCCAACGCCTGCGAGACGAAGATGGTCGTGACCATGAACGCCCGCAGCCTGCAGAATTTCTTCCATCTGCGCTGCTGCTCCCGTGCTCAGTGGGAGATCCGTCAGCTGGCTGAGGAGATGTTCCGGCTGGTCTACCCGGTGGCACCCCATATCTTTGCCAAGGCCGGCCCGGCCTGTGTCAGTGGCCCCTGCCCCGAGGGCAAGATGTGCTGCGGCAGAACTGCCGAAGTCCGCGCAAAGTATGAGGCCATCAAGCAGGAGGCTGGTGTATGAGCAAAGGCAAGCTGATCGTTCTGGAAGGGCTGGACGGCAGCGGCAAGGGCACGCAGGCCAAGCTGCTGGCAAAGCATCTGACGGTGACGGATCATCTGGTAAGAGAAATCACCTTCCCGGATTATGACAGTGATTCCAGTGCGCTGGTCAAGATGTATCTGGCCGGGCAGTTCGGCGACAAGCCTGACGATGTCAACGCCTACGCGGCATCCAGCTTTTATGCGGTGGACCGCTATGCGGGGTATAAGTCGGACTGGGGCAAGTTCTACGAGGAAGGCGGCATCCTGATCGCTGACCGCTACACCACCTCCAATGCTGTGCATCAGTGCTCGAAGCTTCCGCCGGAGCAGTGGGACACATTCCTGCAGTGGCTCTTTGACTATGAATACCACCTGCTGGGCCTGCCTGCACCGGATAAGGTGATCTATCTGCAGGTTGACCCGGCGGTGAGCCAGCGGCTGATGACTGCCCGCTACCATGGCGACGAGACCAGGAAGGATGTCCATGAAAAGGACACCGAATACCTGGCCCGCAGCCGCCGGGCGGCAGAATACTGCGCCGCTCACCTCGGCTGGGATACCGTCCACTGCACGGCAGGGGAGAAAATGCGGAGCATTGAGGATATTCAGGGAGAGGTCAGAACTCTTGCTCTCGCTGTTATTTGAAACAAAAGGAGGCATCCTATATCATGTACCGTTTGATGCAGCCGTCCGATTGGGCGGAGGTGCTGGCCCTGTGGCAGGCCCAGCGCGGCGACACGGAGGAGTTTGTCCGTGGCGCTGTGGAGCGCTTTGCCGGGGTGCAGAATGTCTACGTCGCGGAGGAAAACGACCACATTGAGGCTGTGGCACTGGCTGTGCCGGTGACCCTGCAGGGCCGCCCGGGCAGCTATCTGTTCGGTTTGTGCGGGCAGGGCAGCCTGCTCCTTGCGGGCCTGGTGGATACCCTGTGCGCCCAGCAGAAACTGCGGGGCGCAGGCTTTGTGGTGGCAGTGCCCACCAGCCCGGAACAATCAACGCTGCTGCAGGATAAAGGCTTCCAGAAAGCCTTTGCCCTGCGCTGCCTGCCCCGGGAGGTGGAGCGCAACCTGTGGAGCCAGGCGGAATTCGATTCCGTGACGGCGAAAAAACTCTGCGAGCTGCGGGCAAAATACTGGCCCGACACCGTTCAGCTGCCGCCGGAGCAGATGGGGGAAGTTCTGCGGGACCTGTATTCCCGTGGCGCGACCATCGTATCCAGTGAGCAGGGCTACGGCATCTATTTCCGCAGGGAGGATACCCTTTACTTTGTGGAGATGATGGCGGAAAATGACCGTGCTGCCGAGGTGCTGATGGAAGCCGCCCGGGAGAAAGAGGTCATTGTGGAAAAGGCTGTCATCACGGTGGGGGCTGCCCAGAATCTGTTCCTGGGCGAGGGGACCCGGCAGGAGTATGGCCTCATCCGCTTTGAAGGAGAATCTTTTGATGTTTCGGAGAGCTACATGCGCCTGATGATGGACTGAAAGGAACGTGGATATGGCAGAGAAACACCAGAAAAAGAAAAAAGGCAGTGCGCTGAAGATCCTGTTGGCCGTGCTGTTGCTGTTGGTACTGACAGCCGGTGCGGCAGGCGTGTTTGCGTATAACGAGATCAACGGCAATGGAGGAAAGCCCGGTGCAGAGGTGACCGTCAGCATCCCCCAGGGCAGCGGCGTTGCTGCCATCGCAAAGGAGCTGAAGGAGGCTGGAGTGATCCGTTCGGCCTATCTGTTCCGCTGGTATGTGGGGCACAAGGGTGCCGCCGGAAAACTGCAGTATGGTGATTTTACGCTGCAAACCGGCGGATATTCCTACGATGGCCTGATCACAGAGCTGTCTGCGTATGCCAAGGCGGATTCGGTGCGGCTGACCTTCCCGGAGGGAACCACCGCCATTGCCATTGCCCGGAAAATGGAGGAAGCCGGTCTGTGCAGTGCGCAGGAGTTTCTGGAAGAAGCCAACACCGGAGATTTCAGCGAGTATACCTTCTGGCAGTATGTCCCGGACGATGCCGATGCCCCCAATCGCTTTATGAAGTGTGAGGGCTACCTCTTTCCGGACACCTATGAGTTTTTGACGGACGATACCGTGCATCATTATGTTGCAACGTTCTATGCACACTTCGATAAGCAGTTTACGGACGAGATGTACAGGGAACTGGAAAAGCAGGAGCTGACCCTGCCCGAGGTCATTACACTGGCCTCTTTTGTGCAAGAGGAAGCAGGCAACGATCAGGATTCCAATGTGGCGCAGGTGTTCCGCAACCGTCTGGCCGAGGGTTCGCCTTACCCCAAGCTCCAGAGCAACACCTCCAGCTATGTCCAGAGCGATGAGGACAACAACTACCTCTGGAACTGGGTGGCTCCGTATTATGGCGGCTGGGAGGATATCCCCGAGAACATCCGGAATGCCTACGATACCTACACCTGTGAGGGCTTGCCCGCCGGGCCCATCTCGAACCCGGGCCTTGCCGCGATCCAGGCTGCTCTGGCACCTCAGTGTGATGAGGAAGTCAGGGACTGCTATTTCTTTGTTACGGACCTTTCCGGTCACTACTATTACGCCAAGACCTATGCTGAACATCAGGCCAACTGCCGGAAAGCGGCTGAAGTCAATCAGAGTTTGAAGAAGTAAGTCCCTCTCAGTCCGCTATGCTGAAAGCTCTCCCAAGGGGCGAGCCAACTGCGGCTCCGGAGTCAGGTTTGCAGAAACCGATCCGGTGAGGCGGTATCGCGTCAGCGATGACAGAGAGGGTGTTAAAAAGAGAGGACGATTTTATGTTACAGATCCCGGAACTGCTGGCCCCGGCAGGCGATTTGGAGCGCCTGCGTTATGCCATCAACTATGGAGCAGACGCTGTTTATTGCAGCCTGCCGGAGTTCGGTATGCGGTCGGCTCCTGCCAATTTTACGCCGGAGCAGCTGGCCGAGGGTGTGATCTACGCTCATGCCCGCGGCCGCAAGGTCTATCTGACCATGAACACGCTGCCCACCAATGAGGAAGCTGACCGCCTGCCCGAAGCCATCAAGGCTGCTGCTGCCGCCGGTGTGGATGCCTTTATCGTGGCCGATCTGGGCGTGCTGGAAGCCTGTAAGCAGTTTGCCCCGGAGATCGATGTCCACATGTCCACCCAGACCGGCATCACCAACTGGGCCGCTGCGCGTGCCGCATACAACATGGGCGCAAAGCGTGTGGTGCTGGCCCGTGAGATGAGCCTGCAGGATATCGCTGCGCTGCGCGATAAGACCCCGCCGGAGCTGGAGATCGAGGCATTTGTCCACGGAGCCATGTGCATGAGCATTTCGGGCCGGTGCCTGCTCTCCAATTACATGGCAGGCCGGGATGCCAACCGGGGTCAGTGTGCCCAGCCCTGCCGCTGGAAGTATTACCTGAGCGAAGAGACCCGCCCGGGCCAGCTGTATGAGATCGGTGAAAATGAGAACGGCAGCTATATCCTCAATGCAAACGATCTGTGCACAGCTCCCTTCATCGACCTCATCTGCAAGGCAGGTGTGGACAGCCTGAAGATTGAGGGCCGCGCCAAGACGTTCTACTATGTCGCCAGCGTCACCGCCGCCTACCGCAAGGCTCTGGATCAGTATCTGGCCGACCCGCTCAACGATAACTTTGAGCTGAGCGATGACGTTCTGGCCGAGCTGACCCGTACCAGCCACCGGCACTACTCCCCGGGCTTCTACTTTGGCCGCGAGCAGGCCCGTCAGGCAACCGACAGCGCTACTTATATCCGTGAGTGGGAGTTTGTGGGCACGGTGGAAAGCTGGGAGAATGGTGTTGCCTCCTGCCAGCAGCGCGGCAAATGGAGCCTTGGGGATACGTTGGAGGTGCTCTGCCCGGATGGGCGCAGCATCCCGCTACACCCGGAGTGGATCAAAAACGAGGCAGGGGAGAGCGTGGAATCCACCCCCCACGCCATGGAAAAGTACACCATCCCCACCCCGGAGCTGCCCCCCATGAGTCTGCTTCGCCGGAAGGTAGAAACTCTTGACAAATGATTCCAGAAGCAGTAAAATAATAAAGTCAAAATGAACGATGTCCTCTGGCTCTAGTGGTCAGAGGACAGTTGAGGGCTCGTAGCTCAGTTGGGATGAGCGTTCGGTTCGCATCCGAAAGGTCGAGGGTTCGACTCCCTTCGAGTCCATACAATAGAAAACCGCTCTGTCGCAGCTATACGGCAGGGCGGTTTTCTTGTTTGCAGTTCTATGAGACGGTGAAGATTGTTCTGGCAGATCTGGAGCAGGTTCAAAGGTGGAAAATTACTGCTCTTCAAACCTTGAAAGTACTAGAAATCAAGGATTTATGCGGGTTAATGCCGTGATACACTCGCAATGGCTTGAGGGTTGCGTTTGTTACATCGTTTTGGTATAACAACTCACAACCTCAACGGTTGATTGCGATTCCAAGGGAAATTCTCGAATCTCTTTTCCATTGTAGGGAACAGGGAAGGCGAATACAATGTTCCGAATCCAGTTGCCATCCGGCTGTTTTTTCGGGAAAATATCAATGCGCTCGATGAAGGCACGCATGAATTCCTTTTGCTCCACCTCAGTGGCGGCATTGTAGACTTCATCGAAGGCCAGAAGCAGGTGATAGATGTTGTCCGCTGTGATCTTCTCCTGATGAATGTCATCAATCTGACCTTGGATTTCAGCGAGCTGGGATTCCATGTCCCCAATCAGTTCATATTGCTCATCGTAACGCCGCTGTAAATCCAAAGACTTACGGTCATAATAGGGATCATTAAAGTCCAGTGTGTCCATCTGGTGCTCCAGACGGGACTTTGTATTGAGTCGCTGGCGGAGCTGCGCCTTGATTGTATCAGCCTGATGCTCTAACTCGCTGGTATCGACTGCAGAACTGATTTTTTCTTTGATGGCATCTACGAAGCGTGGGTTGTGAACCATAGCGGATACGATGGATGCGACCATCTGATTGATTTCGTTCTGTTCAATGTTCAACCGGAAAGAACATTCGTGTCCAGTCTGCCCTTTGATGCTTTTGCAGAAGTAGTAGTAACGAGTTTTGTTATCCTTGCTGTGAGCCTTAGAGACATTTCCGTACAGGTTCCGTCCACAGCAGGGGCATTTCAGAATGCCGGAAAGAATATGTGCGTGGTCTGGGTCACGGACCTTTTCACGCCGCCCTGTGGTACGCTGACGCTTGGTCTGTGCAAGATTCCAGTCGTCCTCAGAAACGATGGCTTCATGTTGACCGATATAGACGGGAAACTCAGATTGCTTCACAACGTGCATTTCATTTCGAGTGCCGAGTTTCTTTTCAACCTTGCGGCGACCAAATGCAATCTTACCGCAGTAAATGGGATTGTCCAGAATACCTCTAACAAATACAGCAGAAAACTTTGGGATAGTTCCATTCTGACGGAGCTTTTTCACATAGCCATGGGTGTTCAGATACCGGGCAATGCCTGCTACACCATCGTTGGTATGGATAAAGCGGTCAAAAATAACACGGACAACTTCCACTTCATCGTCTGCAATCGAAAGCTCGCCATTTTCCAGCCTATAGCCATAGGGTGCAAAGCCGCCGTTCCATTTGCCCTCACGGGCTTTCTGTTCACGGCCGGCCATCGTTTGAGCACGGATATTCTCACGTTCGATTTCAGCAACAGCAGAAAGAACAGAAATCATTAACTTACCGGAATCTTTGGAACTGTCAATGCCATCCTCTACGCAAATCAAGTTGACACCAAAATCCTGCATGAGCTGCAAGGAGTTCAAAACATCGGCGGCATTGCGTCCAAAACGGGAGAGCTTGAATACCAGAACATAAGAAACGCCGTCTTTACAGTCTTGCACATCTCGCAGCATCTGTTGAAATTCGTGCCGTCCTTGAATGTTTTTACCGGAAAATCCTTCGTCAGAATATTCTCCGGCAATGACCATATCCTCGTAGTCGGCATATTTGCGCAGCTTTTCACGCTGGGCATCCAGACTGTAACCGTCCACCTGCATGGCCGTGGATACGCGCGTATAAATGTAACACTTGGTGCGTGCTTTTTTCATAAGGCCCCCTCACTTTCGGCGGTTGGTTGTTGTGCGAGACTTTCATGCTGGATGTAATACTCCAGCAACCGGAGTACATACTCCGGCGCATGGCGGTGGCCGAGTTCCCATTCTGTTACAGTGCGGTAGGGGATTTGGAAGAAGGTGCAAAACTCCCGGCGGTTCATCCCGGTCGATTCGCGCAGTTCGAGGATTTTGTCTTTGCAGTCCATAAAGTTGTCCTCATATATGTAAAACACGCTACGCAATTATTTTAACATAAAAATAAAAATTACGCAACGTGTAAATCTGCTTATGCAGCTTTACTGTTGGTCGCGCAAAGCAGAGACTCCTTTTGCTCCAGTACAGTTGAGCCATATTTTTGAATCAGCTTTGCCATAACATCGATACAGCGTACAAAGGATGCGTTGTCAGTTTCGGCGTCATAGTATTTTTTCAATAGGCAACTCCATTTCCTTGTAGCAGAACTTTGACTGTCCTGCGAATTTTAGAAACATCCCTTGATTCATCCGATTAAAAGTTTCAGTCGCTCCAGCTTTTCCAGCGCTGTTTCTTTGCGGAAACTCACGCCGATGCAGGAGATGGGAACGCACATCTCTAGCAGGCGGTCATAGATACGGGCATGGGCGGTATCCTGCGGATGCCGGATTTCGTCCAGCGTCAGATTCGTGGTAACGATTAAAGGCTTCCGGCTGCGGTAACGGCTGTCTACAATGCTGTAAATTTGTTCCAGAGCATACTCCGTACCACGCTCCATGCCAAAATCATCAATGATGAGAAGAGGATAGCGGCATAGCCTGCCCACCACCTCATTCCGCCCGGAGAAGCTGTTGTTCAGTTCGTTCAGGATGCGGGCAAAGTTCGTCATGCGCACAGGCACTTCCTGAACCATCAGAGCATTCGCAATACACCCGGCAAGGAAACTTTTTCCTGTGCCGACACCGCCCCAGAGGAGCAGCCCGATGTTCTCTGAGCGCATGGTCCGCCACTGCTCCACATAGCGGTGTGCATGGTGCATCTGTGGGCTGCGCCCATTGTCGTTTGCAAATGTCCAGTCCAGCATAGCTGAATCAGAAAAGCCGTCTGCTTTCAGCCGCCGCACAAGGTCGAGATGCTTCCGTTCATTAATCGCTGCTTCCTGCTGTTCCCGCTCGGCTTTATGGCAGGCACATTCTACCGGATGAATGTTCTTTCCCATCAAGACAAGACCATTGGCAAAGAAGGTTTCTTTTGGAGTGCGGCACTTGCCGCAGTAGAGCAGGCCATCTGCATCATAATAATCGGTGGCATTTTGGGGAATGCTGGAAACAGACTGTTCTAAAATCTTCTCAAGCGTCTTTATAGGCTTTCTCCTTCCGCAAAGGTGTAGTCCGGGATACCCGGTGCTGTCTTTTTCTCCGCATTCTGCCGCTTCGCCCAGATACTCAGCGTTGCGGCATGGTCGGCATACTTCTTTCCAGTAGATTGGATATAAGCGGATAACTGCTCGATCAGGCCATCCAACCCTGCAAAGTCAGCCTTGAGCCGTTTGTACTCCTTTTCCGTCAGAAAAACATTCTGGTATTCTCCCAATGAAAGACGAGAGCTGTTTGTTCTTATCAGGTGGTTATCATTCAGGTTGTTCTTATTACGTTGGTTAGATGTGCATTTTTGCGCAATCATACTGTGCGTTTCTGCGCAGTCAGCTTGTGCGCTGGTGCATACTATGACTGCGCAATTCTGCACAGTATGCGGAACTTTGAGCAGAATGTGGCTGGGTTTAGAAAAGCCGTAGCGCACTCGTTCGACAAGGTTGGCTTTTTCAAGTTCTGTGAAAGAGCGTGTCACGCTGGAAACGCAGCACCCTAAATCCTTCGCCAGATTGGAAAGCGGATAGATCACATAAATGCGTCCCCAATCGTCCACCCAGTTGTTTTTCTGGGAGAGTGTGGCACGGTCGAGCAGGAGCGTGTAGAGAAGCTTTGCCGTGTGGCTCAGGTCTGTATCCAGCAGAAAGCGGGCATAGGGCAGATATTGCGGCAGTGGCATATTGGGTTTCAAGTAATCCGAAATGGAATTCACCTCCATTTTTACATCCGAATTAGTGCTAAACCGTTTGAGAGTTTTGGTTTCTATCATTGTTCAGACGATCTTTTACCGTCTGAAGATACCGACTGGCACGGTCGATAAAAATCAGCAGTTTCTCATTGTTCTTCGGTTCGGTAAGAATATCCGGGTATTCACGAAAGCACATTTCCCACCGCCGGACAAAATCCTCCTGTGCTCCCTGAATCTCGCACATCATGGCTTCGCCATCTGCCAAACGGCGAGGTGAATAGATGCTCTTGACGGCATCCTTGAGATTCTGTTTTTCTTCCTTGTTGAGTCCTTTCTTACGACCCTGAATGTCTTGCTTGAAGGTCGTTATAAACGCATTGTCCTTTGAAGGTGAACCATAAGAATTCGTGACACAGGTGTTCCGTTCGGCTTTAGGCTTACGCAGCTCTGCCACAACTTCGGGACGCTTTTCCTTTGGAACCTTTGCAATCGAGGAAATTTCACGGTCGGTTGCCCGGATCTTTCCACTCAGAATTTCTTCCTGCACTCCGGGTACTGCTTCTTCCGCTGCTTCCACACCTTTTGCAAATTGCTCTGCACGGTAAACATAACTTTCGGATGTTCCATGTTCCGCAGCGACCTTCGACCGTGAACCGTGCTTTGTGCGGTCTGGTTCATTTTGAACCAGACCACTTTCAGATGCCAAAGTATACTGATTGCCGTGAAACGATTTGATTCGCTTTTCCGCTTCTGCCTGCTTTCCGATTAGGAATTTTTTCTGTTCTGGGGTCAGGTTTCGCCGCCCAAGCTGATTTTTACAGATCCATGCGAGTGCTTCATAGCGGCTGGAAAATTCTTTTTCGATGACTTCAAATGGAATGAACGGATATTTCCGAAGGACTTGATAGCGCGTGTGTCCGTCAACAATGTAGCCGTTCCACGTGATGATCGGATTCAGTACACGTTCTTCTTTTAGGATGTTCATTTCCAGTTGGTGGGTTTCCTCAAACGACGGAGGGTTGATTTGATTCTGGAACTCCGGATCGATTTTAAGCTGGCTCAGTTTTGTCATAGGCAAACCATCCTTTCTGAAATGAAATAGAATATCATTGTTCTTACGCCGTTCTCTCTGCATGGATTTCCTGCCCCCTTCCGGCGGCGTTTTCCGGCTCTCACACTTGGGGGTCATGGCCGGGTATCCCATGCAGACGGTCATTCAGTTTTCAAGGTTCGATGAAGGATCTGAAATTAGACTAACACATTCATAGAAGATTTTTTAGGAGGTCGTACCTCCGGTTTTGGGTTGTAAAAAAGCGGAAGTGATGCTTCCGGTTTTCTGCTGCAAACCATTGAAAAAATTATATCACATCGTAAATTTCATTTTTAGGAACTGGTAGTTCCGGTTTTTAAAAAATATGAAGTAAATTTCAAGGCAAAATCGGAACTGCTGGTTCCGGTTTTGCGTATTAACGTGATTTCAAATTTTGGCTGCCGTTCTCTCTGCATGGATTTCCTGCCCCCTTTTGGCGACGTTTTCCGGCTTTCCCACTTGGGGGTCATGGCCGGGTATCCCATGCAGACGGTCATTCGGTTTTCAAGGTTCAATTGGTGTCTTGCTGGTAGCTTATCACACTTTCAAAAGAATTTTTAGGACCTGACAGGTCCGGTTTTGAGGGAGAAAACCGGACTTGGGAGGTCCGGTTCTTGTGAACGGCTCTGGATAGAGCATACCATAAAATTGCTCGATTTTTTAGGAAGTGATACTTCCGCTTTTTGCCTTCAAAACCGGAAGTAATAGTTCCGGTTTGATGCAATATTGAATGAATCAACGCCGATTTTCATGGAACAAATTTTTCTCCAAGAAAATTTGCTTATTCGGTATCAGCGGAAACGTGTAGCCAGCGCAATTTTGTGCTGAATATCGGGTTTGGGCGAAGCTCATCAAGGGTTTTTGAAGTTGGATTTGAAAAATCTGATTCAAAAATTGCGAGGCGGTACCAACTCGCCCTGTTTGCTGCGGTTGCAAACTCGAAAATTTTTGTGCAGAAAAATAACCGCCCGCTTCAAGTTGAACTTGAAAACGGACGGTCCTGATTGCAAAATAATTTTCAAATTTGGAAGTCGCGTTGAGAGGCTTCATAGCGCTCGCAAGCAATGCAGACGTATATACATCTGCTTATTTTGCGTTGCAAAACGCTTGTTGGGGAGCACCCAAACCCTTGAACTGCATCGTGCCGATGCAGGCTGTGCGATTGCATCGCTGAATAGTAGCGTCGCTATACAGGATAGGGGCACCTTGTCAATAACGCCGCTGTCGTTATTCATCTACGCCAAAATCTTTTACCTTCAGCGTTTTACAGTTCTCCATCACGGTGCGCACAATGGGGGTGGACAGACCGTCCGGTGCATCGGCGGTAACATCCAGCGTTACCGAAACTTTGCAGCCATCTGCGCTGAGTAGGTGTGTAATGACTTCCTCCACCAGCCGCTGCACATCACGGTTGATGCGGGTGGTGTCCAACTCGGCAGTCATGTAGAACCGGGTGTTTTTGGGCGGAGCGGGAACAGCGGCAGGTTGCGCTGTCGGCGGCTGATGCAAGGTTACAGTGGGGTCAATGGGAGCATCCGGGGGAAGGTTGAAAAGGGTGGGCTGTTCGCCGCCCTGAGCAGTTTGCGTAGGCTGCACAACTACTGCGGGAGCACTTTTTTCAGCCAAAAGCTGCTTGCGGGCAGGGTCCAGCTTGACCAAAAGGTCGGAGGTGTTGATGCAGTCCACAAACTGGTTATACCGCAGTTCAACATAGCGGTCGCCCGTGTAACCGGCCGCAAGGGCAAAATATTCCTGCGAGTTCAGGCCGGTACGGATGGCATCTTCCAGCACGCTGAACTTGGCAAGGCGCGGCAGGTAGCAGTAAGTGCAGAGGTACTCCCACAGCTTCTTGATCTGGATATGGTCAGCATCCTTCCACAGCACTTCGTCCAGTTCCATTTGCAGCAGGGCAGGTGCCCACTTGGTGATGAGCGTTTCGCTCTGCTGCATCTTGCGGGAGGCACGGGACACGATGCTGTCCGTTCCGCCGGAAATGCGGGTAGCATCCCACAGAATGGTTTTCATATCCACGAAGCGGTCAATCTCCGGGGTGAGCAGCCAGCAGTAGGTTTCCCGGATGCGGGCTTCCACGGTATCGTTGCTGCGGTGGAGGTTGGCATCCACTTCCCGGTTCTGGGTGACATCAAGGTTCAGTGTTTCCTTGTCGTCCTGAATTGAGCGCCACGCACGGAAGTCCCGCACCGCCTGCTTCAGCGAGATCACTGCTTCCTGATCCGGTGCCACGAACGCCAACATATTGCGGTAGATGCGGGGTGCTGTGCCGCGGGTGTTCAGGATATTTTCTGCCGCAGTGAGTGCCAGGGCACTGGACGCATTGGCACGGTAGGTCTCATCCGGGCGGAGAATGACCAGCCGCACCGCCTGATCGTCCGACACATCCAGCGAGGAAGCCGGGCAGACGTGCAATCCCGCAAACGGCTCTTCCTTGCGCAGCTTTTTCAGGCGGGTTTCAATTTCTTCTTCCACGTCGGCTTCCGCCACCTGTGTTGCACGGTCCTGCGCGGTTTTGCGCAGGGTGGGACGGGTGTCGAACCAGTAGCGGTCGCCGCTGGTGTTGGTGTACAGATACGCCAGCGAGCCGCGCAGGGTGTTGAGGGCATCGTTGAAGTCTGCGATGTTTTCGCCCGGCTGGACCACGCCCAGACGGATGCGGGAAGCCTCGATGCCGCGCACGGACTGGGAACGCACTGTGGGCGCACTGCCCAGCATGATGGTGCGCGCCACCCGGCGGGAAGCCATGATGCGACCATACCGCTGGTTGCTCTGGTCTTTCTGGTAAGGCACCGAGTTTTTGCCGTCGATCTCTGTGTTGACGATGGAGTTCCAGCCTTCCGGCAGATAGCGGATCAGTTCATCGCGGACGTTGGGTGCGTCCAGCGAGATGGAGCCGGGCAGGATCATGGCGCTGGCATCGCTGCCCATCCACAGCTCATGAATGACCGCCGCCATCAGGCGCAGCACGCCGCGGGTACGCTGGAATCGTTCCAACGTGGACCAGTCATCGTACAGGCGGTCGAAGATTTCCGGGTGGATGGGATAGCAGGAAATCATCCGATCACGGTAGTCCACTTCTTTGGTGTCTGCCGGAAAATCACCGGGGTTGTTCTGGTACATCTGGCTGAATGCCGTGCACACGCGGTCGCGGGCTTCCGGATCCTTGCAGTCGAGGAACAGGCGGCGGCGCACCACCTCAAAGCCCTCGTTGGCGGCAACCGGCTTCCAGATAGATTCCATACGACCAAAGGTATGTTCAATGGTTTCCAGTGCGTTCTTTCCTGCTTCGCCGCCGATCTCGATATTCGATTCCGGGATAGAAGCCACCACCAGACTGTTCTTGCTGGCGCGTGCGGCTTCGGTGATCTCCTGAATGAAAGAGTTGAAGTTATCGAACGACCCGGCGGGCAGACCGGACACACCATACAATTTTCGGGCATACGCCACAAGCTCGTCCATCAGGATCAGGCAGGGGCCGCAGGCATCAAACAGGTTTTTCAACGCTTCACTGCCGGGAGAAACGCCCTTTTTATCTGCATCCTTGACAAAATCGTACAGTTCCGGACGGCCAGCCGATTCCGCCAGCTGCGCTGCCATTTCGCCCCAAAGAGTGTTGATGGTGATGCCGGGGAAATTGATGGGCCGTTTGGTTCGGGTGGGGTCCAGTGCCGTGCCCACCAGCACCGCCACGTTGGCTTTGGGCAGAGCCGAAACGCCTGCCTGTGCCAAAACGGGCTTGATGCTGGGGATGCGGTCTGCCGATACCCTGCCGCGCATGATGTGGTAAAGCGCCAGCATGCTGTGGGTCTTGCCGCCGCCAAACGCGGTTTTTAGCTGGATGACGGGTTCGCCATCCTTGCCGGAGACACGTTTGAGTGCCTGCACCAACAGGCCAGTCATACCCTCAGTGACGTAGGTGCGGGCAAAAAACTCCACCGGGTCACGGTATTCAAACGCGCCCTCACCACGTGCCACCTGCGCAAGATCAGCAGCGAACTCTGCGTTTTTATAGCGTCCCTGCGCCACATCCGGGTGCGGTTCGATGACATCCCGCCAGCTGGGCAGACCGGAAAGTGTTTTGCTCATAATGCCGACGGTGTGCGCTGCTTTGGTCTTTGCCGGGGCGGTTACTTCGGTGACATTGGTGGAGCCTTCGGCACTGCCATAGCGGAGCTGGCGCAGCATTTTGCGGATCTCCTCGGCAGCTTCGTCGTCAAAGGCTTCGCACAGGCGCGCCATAGTGTCCAGCGCACGCCATGTATCGTCCTCCGAGAAATCCGCACCGCCGATGTGCGCCAGCTTGTTGCGCACGCCCATCAGCTCCTTGGCCCAGGTGCGGTAGTCGATGGACAGTTTGCGCTTGAACAGGTCGTTCCACTTGCGGTCGAACAGACGCAGGCAGTTGGCAATGTCCAGAGAATCCATCAGGGTAGCGTAATCGCCGTTGTCGTCCGGCAGGTCGCGGGTCTGGTCGGAGAGGGTCATCAGGACTTCCTGCCACCAGTTGTCCTGATATTCCCGGCGCAGCTCCTGGCAGACATACCCTGCCAGCTGCGGGTGCAGGATGCGGAACGCCTGCTGCACTTTGGTGTAATTGTCGCTCATTTTTTACACTCCTTTTGTGTTCCTTAGAAGAACGAGGTCTGCTCCGGTGTTGCCTGCTGGAGTTCTGCCGCACGGGACTGAATTTCCCGCCATGCCACCACGAGGGCATTGTAGGCGTAGCCCTCCTGCGCCCAACCCTTGCGCTCGGCGAGGGTGTACAGCCGGTAGGCAAGGTCTTTGGCACGCTCGGCGTTGGACCCCAGTATCGGGGCAACGATCTGCGCACAGGCTTCCACGCCGTCGGTCTCCATGGCGTGGGTGAGCTGCTGGCAGAGCAGCCAGATCATTTCTTCGCGGGGGTCGGTCTTTTGCGGCAGTTCCTCGCGGGTGAGCAGGCGGACGATGCCCTTTTCGGCGCTCAGCACGCCTTTTGCCGCCAGTGCTGCCACCGAGGTGTTTTTGGCGCGTGCCAGCGTATCTGCATCGCCAAAGCGGATGTTGTTAAAGGCGTTCTGAGTGTACAGATCTACACAAAAACGGCTGTTGGCATCCAGCTCGCCGTCCTGCTCGTTAAAGTACACATCCAGCTCCTGATTGATGATCTGCAGCGCACTGCGCACGGTCATGGGGGTACCGTCTGCTTCCAGCACGCGGGCATAGCGGGAGTACACGCCCATGCCGGGGCCAATGGCAGACTGCGCCAAGTCCACAGGCGCAATGTTGCTTTCCTGCAATTTCTTCAAAGCCGGACGCAGTTCCCGCTTCAGTTCCGCAATCAGGCTGCGGCGGGTAGCCTGAGGGGCATCCGCCGGGCGCTTGCGGCACACCAGCACAATGGAGGACGCAAGCGCATTGGTGCCGGACGCAATGGAGCGGTTTGCCATTTCGGTGCGCATGGGCCATGTGCCAGTAATGGCAAAGCCTGCCTTGATGATAGCGCTGAGCATGGTTTCCCAGCCGGTGGAAGCGGTCTGTTTTTCAGCTTCTCTTTCGTCCGTGTCACTCTGTTTATAGGCATAGTAGATGGTCACCGGCACATCCTCGCGGGCATACTGATAGATTTGCTGGCAGGTGTGCAGCATACCATCCTCAAAGAAGTCCCTTGCTTTTTCGGTACTGCCCTCAAAGCGGTAGGGCGTTGCCACCAGTTCTTCCGCCTTGGGCACCAGCATGGTACGGAACAGTTTGGGGTAAGTTTCTTTGAGGGACTGCCGCATCCAGACGTAGAAGAAATCGGACAAGTCTGCATAGCCGATGTTGTCATAATAGGGAGGATCGGAGGACACCATAATATTCCGCAAGCCGCAGTCACTTTGTGCATCAAACTGACTAACCTCACCGAAACTCTGAGCCGGAAATTCTACAATACACTTTGTTACCCAGTCCAGCATATTATCAAAGCAACCAGAAGAATTGCTGAATGGATTTGCTTCCGCATAGTCCCATACCATGGGAATTGCCTGACGACCAAACGTATTTCGCAGACCTTCGCGAGAAGAATCCCAACTACAAATTGAACTTCCACGGTCTGCCAGTTTGCTGATAACAAAGCTAAGATATACGCCCACCGCTTCACCATAAGCCCGTGCACCAAAGCCGCCTGCACTCAAGGCAATATGGTCGTTTGTAACGCCCGCGGCCACCGCGTCTGCTTCCGCTTTTGCCTGTGATTCTGCTACCAGTGCACTGAAAGTAGTCAGGGCAGTCAGCTGGCGGTTGGTAAATAGTTTATCATAAGTATCCAAACCATAATTAACACACCATATATTTCGCGGGTCATAAGGAAGCGACTGGTCAGGATATTCTGCATTCGGCTTTGGACAATCCGCTACAAGCCACTGCGTCTCATCTGGCGAAAGATACAGCCGACCATTTCTTCCCTCTGCAACCACTGCCATCAGTGCAGAACCCATTCGTCCTTGCATGGACTCCTGTTTGACATAGTTTTCCGGCGTCACTTCACCGCACATGATACATTTGAATTTTGCGCCGCGTGCAGTCTTAGGTGCTTCCGGAACTTTGCCTTTTCCTTTGTGCACCGTATAAGTGATTTTCTTGGTTGCATAGTCAAATTGAGGTTCAACAAATGCTTCATTGCCCTTCTTTTTGGACAACACAAATGTACTCGCCAGCGGCATCTCACAGCCACAGGCGGGGTTGGGGCATTTGACGGTGCGTGCCCAGATCCACGCAATGACGGTGGCCTCGCCGCCGCCAAGTTCATGGGGTACTTTTACCTTGGGGTACAGGTGCCCGATGCGGCGGAACGCTTCCCGCTTCATCCACTCGCCGTAATACTGCACGTCGGCGGCAAGCCCCTGCGCTCCCTGCCAGCCCCCGGCGGCATCCAGCTTGGCGCGGCTGTCCGGGTTGACCGGCGGCTGTCCGGCAAACCGGGGCGGGATCTCGATCATGGCCTTGTTGATCATCACCGCCACCGGGTTCAGGTCGTGGGCGTGGGCTTCCAGCCCCAGCCGCTGGGCTTCCAGCGGGATGGCACCGCCGCCCGCAAAGGGATCCAGCAAGGCCGGCGGGTTGTTATTGGTAGAGCGCAGGATCTCCGCTTTGGCGGCGTCCAGCACCTCCGGGTCGTTGGAGTTTTCCCACTTGACCAGCTTTTCCAGAATGGTAAACAGCCTTTGACGCTCGGCGTTCTGGGTCTCCTCGGTGGGGTACAGTTCCGGGTGGGCAGAGGGGTCGTCCACAAGGCTGGACCATATCACAGCGCGTGCCGCCGCCAGCGGACGCCGTGCCCACCACAGGTGCAGGGTGGACGGGTGCCCATGACGGATGGATTTTTCGCGCGCTGCTTCCGCATTGATCACTTCCAGCGGAAGGGTAACTTCAATCAGCTTTTTAGACATTAATTATCTCCAATTCTTAGTTAAGTCATTTCAGGCAGACCCACGGTTGAGAGAAGTTCGTTTCGGTCTTGCATGGACAACCAAATTAAAAAACCTTTATCTACAATATGAAGGGTTAAATTCGATTCGTCATAGTCAAGAATGATTGGTTGCAACGGTGTACAAAGGGAACATAATAAAAAACTTAATAATGGACTGCCAATC
>OWKD01000069.1_pt1 | contig 46336 bp, 35 predicted proteins | sample 1732981 | NCBI WGS metagenome assembly OWKD01 (sample SAMN05065776, study PRJEB22554) | human gut metagenome | biome: ENVO:2100002; feature: ENVO:00000062; material: ENVO:00002003 | host: Homo sapiens | place: USA
AGATGCACTCACCCGACGAGCCGCCCACATACACGCCCTTGACGCCCTTGGCGATGAGGTGGCGGGTCAGCGCCTTGACGCCCTCGGTGGAGATGTTGCCCTCTGCGTCATAGCAGGCGTAGAAAGCCGGGATCACGCCCTGATATTTGGTGATGTCTTTCATGTTCCAAACCCTTCTTTTAAAAATAGTAATAAATACAGATAAAACGATTTTGCCTCAAGCTCGTGAGCTTTCGGTTACGGGCAGCGGCATCTGTGCCCTCTTGCGGTGCCCTGCATCCGCTTCGGCCCTTGGGCGGGCCTCGCGTCTTGCAGACCGCGGCGCCAAAAATTTCTCCCTGTTTCGGCCGCAGGCCGCGGTCGAAATTTTAGCCTTTAACCGCACCCATTGCGATGCCCTTGGTGAAATACTTCTGGAAGATGAGGAAGATGATGATGATCGGCACAGCGGCCAGCGCGGCACCGGCCATGATGAGGCCGAAATCGGTGCTGTTCTCTGCCTGCAGCTTGGCGATGCCCAGCGAGATGGTGAGGTTGCTGGTGCTGGACAGCATGATGAGCTGCATGAAGTAGTCGTTCCAGCTGTTGATGAAGGTGAAGATGGCCAGTGCGCCGATGCCCGGCTTGACCATCGGCAGCACAACGCTGATAAAGGTGCGCGCCTCGCTGGCTCCGTCGATGCGGGCCGCCTCCAGCATTTCGGTGGGGATGCCCTCGCTGAACTGTTTCATCAGGAAGACGCCGAAGGGCCAGCCCACGATGGGGAAAATGACGGCCCAGATGGTGTTGTAGAGGTTGAGCGAGCTCATCTCACGCAGCAGCGGGATGAGGATGACCTGCTTGGGCAGGGCCATCGCGCAGACGATGAGAGTGAAGAGCAGTTTACGGCCGACAAAGCGCTTTTTGGCCAGCGCATAACCTGCCATTGCTGCGGTGATGCAGGTGAGGATCATGGACATGACAGCCATGAACACCGTGTTGATCATCCAGCGCAGGGCTGCCGGGGCCGTAGGGCCGATGGAGAAATAGATGGGTTCGCCGTCCGCACTGAACGAGCCGCTGAACGGGACCGCCAGCTGCCACAGGGGTGCGCTCTTGCCGGCGAAAAGCTTCTGGTAGTTGGTCAGCACCCACTGGCTGGGCCACCACTCAGGGGTGGTAGAGTTTATAGCCGCGCCGGTCTTGAAGGAGCCGGTTATGATCCAGTACAGCGGGAAGGCAAACAGCACGGCCATAATGCTGATGAGGATGAGGGTCAGGATCATGTAGGCGCTCATCTTTTTCAGCTTGCTGGGGTGACGCTTCAGCGGTTTCTGTTTTTTTGCAGTTGCAGTCATTGCCCGGCACCTCCTTTAATTATCCTGACTGCCAAGCTTGAACTGGACAGCCGACAGGATGGCGATGATAACGGCCAGCACAACGCCCATTGCGTTGCCGTAACCATAGCGGTAGAGCTTGAACGCGGTGTAGTAGATATAGTACATGATGGTATCGGTGCTGTGGTTGGGGCCGCCGGAGGTCAGCAGCTGGATCAGCGCGAAGCACTGGAAGGAGTTGATGGTGGTGATGACCAGAATGTACAGGGTGGTGGGCATAATGGCGGGCCACTTGATCTTCCAGAAGCACTGGAAATCCGTTGCGCCGTCCACCTCAGCGGCTTCCACGATGGACTGATCCACGTTGCCCAGCGCAGAAACATACAGCACGATGGGCTGGCCGACAGAGGTGGTGAGCAGGATGAGGATGATGCAGCCCAGTGCATACTTCTCATCGCCCAGCCAGTTGATGTTCTTGTCGATGAGTCCCACGGCCTTGCCCAGATAGTTGAAGATGCCGTAATAGTTGTTGTACATCCACTTCCACACGACGGTGACGGCCACCGAGCCGGTGACGACCGGCAGGTAGAACACGCAGCGGAAGAGGCTCGTCGCCCACTCAGGCAGGTCAACGATGGCTGAGCTGATCCACAGCGAGAACGCGCAGGTCACAGGCACCGAGACGACCACGATGATGAAGGTGTTCTTCAGCGCACCGCGGAAGATAGGGTCAGCGAACAGCTCTTTATAGTTCGCAAGACCCACGAAGATGTCCGCGCGGTTCATGGTCGAGTCAAAAAAGCTCGTGACCACGCAGAGGATCATAGGGTAGATGACAAAGCCGAGGAAGAAGATGAGACTGGGCAGGAGGAACAGATAGGAAGCGATGGTCTCCTGCCGAACCAAGGCGCCGCTGCGCTTCGGCTCTTTGACCCTTGCTGTCTTTGCAGCCAAAGAAATCACCAAACCTTTCGTTCTGATGGGGTGCGGTGTCTTACCCAAAAATACCCCTCCCTCGCCGGGATGTTCGAGGGAGGGGCACGCATTTCCTGATTTGCCCTCAGGCGGGACGCTTATGCTTCGGCCGCTGCGGCTGCGTTGGCGTTCTCGACGAAGGTGGCAACAGCAGTTGCAACGTCCTCACCGGTGCCCACGCGCTGGAGCATATTCCACCACTCGGTGCGAGCCGTTGCCCAGCCCGGAGTGATCTGGTAATAGTCACCCAGATAGGACATGAACTTGGTGTACTCGCTCATGATGGCGTTGTCGGCGTAGATGTCGCCCACGCTGGCACGGACCGGGAAGTAGGTGGAAGCCAGAACGCTGTTCTTGACCTGATCGGGGTCCGCTGCGATGAACTCGATAAAGGTCTTTGCTGCCTTGACCTTTGCCTCGTCGCCGTTGTCGAAGATGCCGAAGCCCCAGATGCCGCCGCAGAGCTTCGGGTCGCCGCTTGCAGTGGGGAACGCCATCGGCATGATCTCGTCGCCGTCGTTGGTCAGGCCGGCGTCGTTGTTGTCGCTGTTCAGCTGCTGCGCGATGTTCCAGCAGAAAGCCATCTGCAAAGTGCCGTTGCGGAACAGGGTGATCTCGTCGCCGCCTGCGATGGAAGCGTCGAAGTTGATGCCGTCGGTGTCGTACAGGGTCTGGATGGCCTTGATGTTCTCAGCGGAGTCTGCGGTGTACTTGGTGTGTGCATCGTCGGTGAAGGTGCCGCCGTACATATTGTTGATGATCGCACGGGTGCCCTGATCGCCGCCCTGACCGCCGCAGTAGACAGCCGCCACGTTCTCGTAGCCGCCCTTGTACAGGGCGTCAACGGTGTTCAGGAAGCCCTCGGTGCTCCAAGTGTGCTTATCGGTGTCGATGTACTTGTCTGCGCCCACTTCCTTGACCTTGGTCATGTTGACGGCCATGCAGTGTGCCGTCATGCACAGGGGGTACTCGTAGTAGTCGCCCTTGTCGTTGTGGCAAGCGGAGTTGACGGACTCGTAGATGTCCTTCTTGGCATCATCGGTCCACAGGTCGTTCAGCGGGGCCATGACGCCCTTCGCGCCCCAGTTGGCCACCAGACGCTCGGGGCCTTCCATGATGAGGTCGGGTGCGCTGCCGCCCTCGATGGCGGTGTTGACCTGATCGTCGCCGTTGGTATAGTCCAGATACTCGACGGCCACCTTGATGTCAGGATACTTTGCGTTGAAGCTGGCGATCAGCTCCTGCACGGTCTCGTCCTTGCCCCAGCCGCCGATGGGGTATGTCCACAGCTTGATGCTTGCGCCGGAGGCTGCGGTGGAAGCAGCGGCAGAAGCGGCAGAAGCGGCAGTGCTGGTGGAAGCGGGCTTACCGCCGCAGGCAGCCAGAGCACCGGCTGCGCTCAGAGCGCCAACGGCCTTCAAGAAGGAGCGACGAGAGATAACATTCTTCATAATGAGTTCTCCTTACCTATCATATCGGCGGCCCTTCATCCCAGACCGCTCTTATTGGCCCTATTATAGAAAATCTCTTTCATTTTGTCCATCGGTTGCATACACAATTTTCAGAAAGTTTTCTTGTCTATTCCGCACAAATATCTGGGATACCAGCTATCTTTTGGCCATTTTCGCCAATTTTATACGTCGTTGTAGCCATTTTGTAATCATCTCTGCGCAGTTTGTCATTTTCAACAGGAAAAATATTTTCTCGCTCATTTTTCGTTTTTGAAATTTATTTTCAGTAATGGGTACTACTTTTCCTCAATTTTTGGATGCTCTGCACAGCATCTGCGCCTGAATTATGGTAAAAGGTACACTTGTCAAGCCGCTGAAATTCTTTTATACTTTTTATATAGGTGTCCCCTCCCCTGCGCGGCGGACGGGGCGATAAGGATAAGAAGGTGTAAGACGCCTGCGGGCATTGCGGCCCGCCTGACCGAAGGAGCAAAGTTATGGGTACGAATTTTTGGGAACTGCTGCAGCAGCGGCAGGGCCAGTTGACGAGATCCGGCCATGCTGTGGCCGACTACCTCTTACAGCACGCCGATGAGGCGCAGTATCTTTCCATTTCCTCTCTGGCCCGGGAGTGCAATGTCGCCGAGGCCACGGTGTTCCGGTTCTGCCGGGCGCTCGGGTTCGACGGCTACCACGAGATGCGCATTGCGCTGGCGCAGGCCAATGCCACCGGCACCATGTCCAGCCAGCGGGAGCTTCAGCCCGGGGCTTCCACCGAGACGCTCTTTGAACACGCCAGCGCCCGTCTCTTTACCGCCATCAACGGCACTCAGAACGCCCTCTCTGCCGAGGCCGTGGATGAGGCCGCACGGATGCTCCGGGAGGCCAAGCAGGTTTTCTGCTTCGGACAGGGCGGCAGTATGCTGCTGGCTAACGACATCTGCGCCCGCTTCGCCAGCCTCTCCACCAAATTCCGCACCTCCGGCGACAGCCATCTACAGTTGTTGACCGCCAGCCTGATGAACGAGGCCGATGTTGTCCTCTTCGTCTCCTACTCGGGTGCGACCCGCGATATGATGGAGACTCTCCGCACGGCCAAAGCTGCCGGCGCGAAAATCATCCTTCTGACCCATTACGAGGACTCCCCCGGCGCATCGCTGGCCGATGTCGTCCTTCGCTGCGGCGCACAGGAAAGCCCGCTGGACTCCGGCAGCATTCCCATCAAGGTAGCCGTCCTCTATGTAGGCGAGGTCTTGGTGCTGCGGTACATCCTCGACTCCCCCGAGCAGGCCAACACCGCGCAGGAGCTTACCAGCGAAGTTCTGACACTGAAGATGCTCTGATCCCCCTGCCCCGCGTGATGCAAAGCAACGCATTACCGTGAAAATCATACTTTTTTCGAAAAAATTCAAAAAAATCTCAAAAAACTGTTGACAAGGACGTCATATCTGAGTATAATATCTCATGTCGCCGGTGCTCCGACAGAAAAAAGCACCGGATGATGACCGGGTGTAGCGCAGTTCTGGTAGCGCGCTTGAATGGGGTTCAAGAGGCCGTGAGTTCGATTCTCGCCACTCGGACCATTTGCTTCTCAGTCGAACAATCTTCGGGTTGGCTCGACTGGGGAGCTTTTTTATTTTATCCGAAGCTTTTTAAACAACAGAGCCGCAGTCCTTTCGGAGGCTGCGGCTCTGTCTGCTTCTGTATCCTTATTTTCCCTCTGCGCGGAGGCGGGCGTCCTTGTCCAGCAGCGGCTTGAGGTACTGGCCGGTAAAGCTTTCCGGTACTTCTGCCACCTGCTCGGGTGTTCCCTCCGCCACGATGAGTCCGCCGGCGCTTCCGCCCTCGGGACCGAGGTCGATGATGTGGTCGGCGCACTTGATGAGGTCGAGGTTGTGTTCGATGACGATGACGGTATTGCCCGCATCCACCAGCTTCTGCAGCACCTCGATGAGGCGGTGGACATCCGCGATGTGGAGGCCCGTAGTCGGCTCGTCAAGAATATACACGGTCTTGCCGGTGCTGCGGCGGGCCAGCTCATTGGCCAGCTTGACGCGCTGGGCTTCGCCGCCCGAAAGGGTCGTGGCGCTCTGTCCCAGCGTGACATAGCCCAGCCCCACATCCAGCAGGGTTTGCAGTTTGCGGGCGATCTTCGGCTGATTGGCGAAGAAGACTGCCGCCTCCTCCACCGTCATGTTCAGCACGTCGGAGATTGTCTTTTCCTTATATTTGACTTCCAGCGTCTCCCGGTTGTAGCGTGCGCCCTTGCAGACCTCGCAGGGGACGTAGACATCAGGCAGGAAGTGCATCTCGATCTGGAGGATACCGTTGCCCTCGCAGGCCTCGCAGCGGCCTCCCCGGACGTTAAAGCTGAACCGGCCCGGGCCATAGCCCCGCATCTTGGCGTCCTGTGTCTGCGAAAAGACAGTGCGGATGTCGTTGAAGACGCCGGTATAGGTGGCCGGGTTGGAGCGGGGTGTCCGGCCGATGGGCTGCTGGTCGATGCCGATGACCTTATCCACAAATTCGAGGCCCTCTACCCCATCGCATCTGCCTGCACGGGAACGTGCGCCGTTCAGCTCACAGGCCAGCGTCTTATACAGGATCTCATTGATGAGGCTCGATTTGCCCGAGCCAGAGATGCCTGTCACGCAGATAAACTCTCCCAGCGGGAACTTCACATCAATATTCCGCAGATTGTTTTCCCGCGCCCCCCTCACCGTGAGGAAATTGCCATTGCCGGTGCGGCGGGTCTGGGGCACCTCGATGCGCTTGCGGCCCGATAGATAGTCGCCGGTAATGCTGCGCTTGGCCTTGCAGATGTCCTTCACCGAGCCGGCAGCCACGATCTCACCGCCATGGACGCCTGCGCCGGGGCCGACGTCCACGATATAGTCCGCGCTGCGCATGGTATCCTCATCGTGCTCGACCACGATGACCGTGTTGCCGAGGTCGCGGAGATTTTTCAGCGTAGCGATGAGCTTATCATTGTCCCGCTGATGCAGGCCGATGGACGGCTCATCCAACACATAGAGCACGCCGGAGAGCGCACTGCCGATCTGGGTCGTCAGGCGGATGCGCTGGCTCTCGCCGCCGGACAGAGTGCCTGCCGCCCGGGCCAGCGTGAGGTAGTCGAGTCCCACGCTCTGCAAGAACTGCAGGCGATTCTTGATCTCCTTCATGATCTGGCCGCCGATCTGCTTCTGTTTTTCGGTCAGTTTTGGCTCATTGTCGGCGATGAACTTCAGCTCGTCCCGGATGGACAGCTCGCAGAAGTCGCTGATGTTCTTGTCTCCGATAGTCACCGCCAGCACCACCGGCTTGAGGCGTTTGCCGTGGCAGTCGGGGCACTCGACGCCTGACATAAAGCTGCCAATCTCCTCCTTCATCCACTCGCTGTTGGTCTCCCGGAAGCGGCGCTCAAGGTTCTCGACGATGCCCTCAAAGGTGTTGTAGTAGACACCGCTGCCGAACTCGTTGGTGCGGTGCATCTCGATCTTTTCACCGTTGGTGCCGTAGAGCAGGGCGTTGACGGCTTCAGTGCTCATATCCTTGATCGGCGTATCCAGCGTGAAGCCGTACTTTTTTCCCAGACCCAGATAGTACATCTCCGACACAGAGCCCTCGGCGTAGTACCAGCCGCTGGCCTTGATGGCCCCTTCCCGGATGGAAAGATTCCGGTTGGGCAGGATGCGCTCCTCGTCCACCCGCATAAAGGTACCGAGGCCGGTGCACTTTTCGCAGGCACCCAGCGGGTTGTTGAAGGAGAAGAGACGGGGCGACAGGTCGCTGATGGAGATGCCGTGCTCCGGACAGGCGAAATTCTGGCTGAAGGTCATGCACTCGCCGCCGATGACGTCCACCTCGGCCACGCCGCCGGTGAGGGCAAGGGCGGTCTCCAGCGAGTCCGCCAGACGGCCCCGGATGCCCTTGCGCAGGGCGAGGCGGTCCACCACCACCTCCACGGTGTGCTTGATGTTCTTTTCCAACGTGATCTCCTCGTCAAGATCGTACAGGTTGCCGTCGATCTTCACGCGGGCATAGCCAGCGCGGCGGGCGGCTTCCAGCTCTTTCTGCTGGGTACCCTTGCGCTGGCGGACGACAGGGGCGAGGACCTGAAACTTCGTCCCCTCTTCCAGCTTGAGGACGGCGTCCACCATCTCGTCCACGGTCTGCTGGCTGATGACCCGCCCGCAGACCGGACAGTGTGGCACGCCCACACGGGCGTACAAGAGGCGCAGGTAATCGTAGATCTCGGTCACAGTGCCCACCGTAGAACGGGGGTTGTGGCTGGTGGTCTTCTGGTCGATGGAAATGGCCGGCGACAAGCCAGTGATCTCGTCCACATCGGGCTTGTCCATCCGGCCAAGGAACATCCGGGCATAGCTGGACAGGCTCTCCACATAGCGGCGCTGGCCGTCGGCGTAGATGGTGTCGAAGGCGAGGCTCGATTTGCCCGAGCCGGACAGGCCGGTCATGACGATGAGCTTTTCCCGCGGGAGGGTCAGATTTACATTTTTCAGGTTGTGCTCCCGCGCACCCTTTATGACTATTTTATCGTTTGCCAAGGTACTTTCTCCCTCTTCTTTGTGTCTGTGCATGGTTCTGCTTCCGCTCTGTCTCCGCCGAGGAATCCACGGTGGGGTTCTCGCCCCGGCGCAGCCGGTCGATCTGGTCGCGCAGGAAGGCCGCGTGCTCAAATTCCAGCAGCTTCGCCGCCTCCTTCATCTCCCGGGTCAGGCGGTCAATGGCAGCTTCCCGCTCCAGCTTGCCCATCCGCCGGGTGTTCATCTTGGCGTTCTCGGCCTTGTCGCTGATCTCGATGCTGTCCGGGATGGCCTTCACGATGGTCTTGGGCACGATGCCGTGCGCGGCGTTGTAGGCCGTCTGGATGGCGCGGCGGCGCTCCGTCTCGGTGATGGCGCGGTCCATGCTGTCCGTCACCTCGTCGGCGTACATGATGACCAGACCTTCTGCGTTGCGGGCCGCACGGCCGATGGTCTGGATCAGGCTGGTCTCACTGCGGAGGAAGCCTTCTTTATCGGCGTCGAGGATGGCCACAAGGCTCACCTCGGGCAGATCGAGGCCCTCACGCAGCAGGTTGATGCCCACCACCACGTCGATGGTGCCGAGGCGGAGGTCTTTGATGATCTCCATCCGCTCAAAGGTGTCCACCTCGTGATGCATATACTTGACCTTTATCCCCTGCTCGGTGAAGTAATCCGTCAGGTCCTCGGCCATCTTCTTGGTCAGGGTCGTGACAAGGACGCGCTCATGCCGCTGGATGCGGGCATTGATCTCGCCCAAGAGGTCTGTCACCTGCCCCTCCACCGGGCGCACCGAGATGAGCGGGTCGAGCAGACCGGTCGGCCGGATGACCTGCTGGGCCACCTGCGTGCTGTTCTGGCGCTCGTACTCGCCGGGGGTGGCCGAGACGAAGATCATCTGGTTGAGCTTGGATTCCACCTCTTCAAACTTGAGGGGGCGGTTGTCGAAGGCCGACGGCAGGCGGAAGCCGTACTCCACCAGCGTCTTTTTGCGGGCATAATCCCCGCCGTACATGGCCCGCACCTGCGGCAGGGTGACATGGCTCTCGTCCACGAAAAGCAGAAAATCCTCCGGGAAATAGTCCAGCAGGGTCGTGGGCATACTGCCCGGCGCGCGGCCCGACAGGACAGCGGAGTAGTTCTCAATGCCCTTGCAGATGCCCACCTCGGTGAGCATCTCGATGTCGTAGTTCGTCCGCTGCTGGATGCGCTGGGCCTCGATGAGCTTGCCCTCCGAGGTGAACTGTTTTACCTGCGCGTCGCACTCTGCCCGGATCTTCTCGATGGCCGCAGCCTTTTTGTCGGCGCTGACGATATAGTGGCTGGCCGGGAAGATGGCAACGTGCTTCACCACGTTCTGTTTTGCGCCGGTGAGGGGGTTGAATTCGGTGATGCGGTCGATCTCGTCGCCGAAAAATTCCACCCGGATGGCCAGCTCGCTCATATAGGCCAGATAGATGTCCACGATGTCCCCATGGACGCGGAATTTATTGCGGATAAAGTTGACGTCGTTCCGCTCATATTGCAGCGTCACCAGCTTCTCGCACAGCTCGTCCCGCTCCATCTGCATCCCGGGCCGCAGGCTGATGACCATGCTGCGGTAATCAATAGGGTCACCCAGAGAGTAGATGCAGGACACCGACGCCACGATGATGACATCCCGCCGCTCCGACAGCGCCGCCGTGGCCGAGTGGCGCAGACGGTCGATCTCGTCGTTGATGGCACTGTCCTTCTCGATATAGGTGTCGGTGCTGGGGATATAGGCCTCCGGCTGGTAATAGTCGTAGTAGGAGACGAAATACTCCACAGCATTGTCCGGGAAGAACGAGCGGAACTCGGTGCAGAGCTGGGCCGCCAGCGTCTTGTTATGGGCCAGCACCAGTGTGGGACGGTTGCACTGGGCGATGACGTTCGCCATCGTGAAGGTCTTGCCGCTGCCGGTGACGCCCAGCAAGGTCTGGCAGCGGTCGCCCCGCTCTACCCCTTCCACCAGCTGGGCGATGGCCTGCGGCTGGTCGCCCGTGGGGGCGTAGGACGACACCAGATGGAATTTTTCCTCTGCCACAAAAAGCCCTCCTTTTTGAAACTACGATTAGTTGTATGTCGTAGCGCTATTATACCACAATTATTTTATAATGTAAATCATTCTCTTCCATATGGGCGTAACATTGTGCCGGTCTCGAAGTCGTAGAAGGGCAGGCGGTTGGATTCCCGCATGGAAAAATACTCGTTTTCCGCGATGATGATGTGGTCGCGCAGGCGTATCTTCACCAGCCCCAGCGCACGGACGATGTTTTCCGTGGCGGCAAGGTCTTCCCGGGAGGGCAGCGGTACACCGTTCGGGTGATTGTGGCAGAGCACGACGCTCTCCGTCCCGCCCCGGAGCGCCGCCGAGACAACGTCCTTCACCTCAAGACCCACCATCCGGCTGTCCCCTTCTTTCAGCCAGCAGACCCCCTTTACCCGGCTGCGGCTGTCCAGCGAGAGGAGCAGGGCCTTCTCCTGCCTTGCCCCGGCGAAGCGGGGCTTCAGGTAAGTCACCAGCCGCTCGGTGGTCGTCAGCGCACCCTCGGTACTGGTGCGGTCGTGCTCATAGTATCGGCTCACCTCGGGCAGGAGATGCAGCATCCGGGCGCTGGCCGGGCCGATGCCCGCCACACTGCACAGCTCTTCTTCACTGGCCTCCAGCACCCCGGTAAAGCTGCCGAACCGCTCCAGCAGCGCGTGGGCGATGCCGTTGGTGTCCCGGCGGGCGTTGGTGATGTAGAGCAGATACTCCAGCACTTCGTGGGGTGCGAGGCTTTCCAGCCCGTACTGTTCCACCCGGGTGCGCATCCGCTGTCGGTGTCCCTCGTGGCTTATGTTCTGTCCCGCCATAGCTGTGCTCCTTTGCATTGCAGTCGTTTCTTTTATAGTACCCCATTTTCAGCAAAAGACAAGAGCCGACCGAAAATATTCTGCGTTGACTTCATGAGAAGAGTAGATTATTATAAGGTAGAAGCAGCCCTCTCAGTCTCGTCGCAGGCTCCTCTCCAGTTTCCCTTGTAGGGGGCTTCGGCAAAAAGACAAACGACATCTTTTCAGAAAACAAAAAAGGATATGCTTTTATGAAACAATACACTGCCACCGCCAACGACGAGGGCGTCCGCCTCTCCCGCTTTGTCCAGAGCGTGACCCGCGACTTCCCTACCAGCCTCTTATACAAGAGCTTCCGCAACAAGCGCATCAAGGTCAACGGCAAAAAGGGTGCGCCCGAAGACCGCATCAAGGCCGGCGACCTCATCGAGCTGTACATCAACGACGAGTTCTTCCCGCCGGAGGGTGCAAAGCCGGCCCATAAGCCCGCCCCCAAGAAACAGCAGAACCAGCCCAAGGTGACGGTCATCTACGAGGATGAGAACATCGCCGTCCTCTACAAGCCCACCCACCTGCTCTGCCACAGCGACCGCACCGGCGACGCGAATCTCGTGGACGCATTTACCCAGTATCTGGCCCAAAAAGGCGAATACGACCCGCAGGGCGAGAACCGCTTCAAGCCCGGCATCTGCAACCGCCTCGACCGGGGCACCGAGGGCCTCGTCATCGCGGCCAAGAGCTACGCCGCCCTCCGGGACATGAACGAGATCATCCGCACCGACCTGCTCAAAAAAGAGTACTACACCATTACCGTGGGCATCCCCCAGAGCGGACGGTTCACCGCGTGGTGGGAGCACGACGAAAAGAACAACAAGGTGAGCATCCACGCCCACCAGTCACAGGACGAGCGCCGCAAGCAGATCATCACCGATGTGGATGTGCTGCGGACGGCAGGCCCCTTCGCCCTCTGCCGCATCGGCCTCATCACCGGCCGCACCCATCAGATCCGTGCCCATCTGGCCTATCTGGGCAAGCCGGTGCTGGGCGACATCAAATACGGCAACCGGAAGATGAACGAGCGCACCGGCACCAAGACGCAGGCCCTCTGCGCCGTCCGTATCAGCTTCCTCGACATCCCTGAGGAAAATACCCTCCACTACCTCTCCGGCAAGGTCATCAAACTGAAAGACCCGCAGATCGTAAAGCAGTTCGACGCGCTGGATAAAAATAAGCAGGCCCCCGCCGAGGAGAAGTAAGATGGAAAAGGTCGATATTGACGCGCTATAAGGAGGCATTCTGATGTATCCTGACCGCAAGACCGCCGAGGCCCTTTTGACAGAGGCCGAGCTGCACAACCCCGGCCCGTGGGGCCAGCCCACGGCCCACAAGTAAGCCTCTCCCCTCGTTTTGCATTGGAGGTATCATATCATGCGCAAGCCCCGCATCATCTTTTTCGACATCGACGGTACTCTCATCGACATGGAGAAAAAGCGCATCACCAAGCCAACTTTGGACGCTCTGCGCCGCTTACAGCAAAACGGCATCCTGCTGGCCATCGCCACCGGGCGTTCCCCGCTCATTGTGCCGAGATTCGACGGTGTGGAGTTCGACGTCTTTCTTACCTACAACGGCTCCTACTGCTACGACCGTCGCGGAGATATTTTTGCCAGCCCCATCCCGCCGCAGGATGTGCAGACCATCCTTAAAAATGCGGCTGCTCTGGGACGGCCCGTTTCGGTCGCAGGCCGGACGCAGCTGCTCTCCAACGGCACGGACGACGATCTGACGGCTTATTATGCCTTTGGCGGGCGGGAACCGGTCATTTCCGACCAGTTCGAAGAGGCCTCGAAGGGCGAAGTATTCCAGCTGCTGATGGGCTGCCGCAAGCAGGACTGGCCTGCCATTCTCAAGGGCACCACCGGCGCAAAGATCGCCGCGTGGTGGGACAGGGCCGTAGACATCATCCCCACCTCGGGCGGCAAGGGCGCAGGCATCCGGAAGGTACTGGCCCACTACGGCCTGACAAAGGAAGATGCCATGGCCTTCGGCGATGGGAACAACGATATAGAAATGTTTCAGGCCGTCGGTCACAGTGTGGCCATGGGCAACGCCTCCCCCGACCTGAAAGCCATTGCCAGCGAGGTCTGCGGCACCTGTGCAGAGGATGGTATTTATCACTACTGCAAAGAAAATGGTTTGATTTAAAAAAACAAAAAGAGGCCGCTGTGTTCAACCTCTCCGTCACGGCTTCGCCGTGCCACCTCCCCTATCGAGGGGAGGCTTTGGCATGGCAGAAAGCCCAATCTCTTCGCCAGAGGCTCCCCTCGGTAGGGGGAGCTGTCGAACGAAGTGAGACTGAGAGGTTGCTTTTACAGCGGCCTCTTTTTTGCTATTTACTTTTCTTCTCGTTCCGCCTTTTCGGCCTCCTGCTGCTGACGCAGCTTTTTGATGCGCTTTTTCTCGCTCTCAACACGAGGCCATGGCCACGAAAAGCCCTCGTTCTCTTTGCACCAGCGAGTGAGCGGATAGAACGCGAAAGCCAGCCCAAACAGGTACAGCAGGACGTACAGCAGGCCTGAAAGCGTTACCAGTGCGTCCAGTGCACCGATGAGGGCCATGAGAAAGCCCGCCTTCAGGAAGAAAAGTCCGTTCTGACGGCAGTACTCGGGGAAATTTTCAGCCTTGACGGCCTGACGGCCCTGATCGCCCCAGACCCGGGGATTTTTCATGACCGAATACCCGTAAAAGACCAGCATCAGGCCACAGGTGAGTTGGAATCCAAAAAACATCTGCGTCGTTCCTCGCTTTATTCTGGTGTAATGGTCTCAGAAGACCGCTTAGTCGTCGTACTCGCCCAGCAGCGGCTTCATGAAGGGCAGGAAGTCCAGCGTTGCAAAGTAATCGCGGGGGGTCTCGGCGCGGCGGATGAGGCGGTGGGAGCCGTCCTCGCAGAGCAGGACTTCGGCGCTGCGCAGCTTGCCGTTGTAGTTGTAGCCCATCGCAGAGCCGTGGGCACCGGTGTCGTGGATATACACGATGTCGCCGATGTCGATCTTGGGCAGCATCCGGTCGATGGCAAACTTGTCGTTGTTCTCGCACAGGCCGCCCACTACGTCATACTTGTGGTCGCAGGGGGCATTTTCCTTGCCCAGCACCGTGATGTGATGGTAAGCGCCGTACATGGCGGGGCGCATCAGGTTGGCCGCACAGGCGTCCAGACCGATGTACTCCTTGTAGATGTGCTTCTCGTGGATGGCAGTTGCCACCAGCGCGCCATAGGGGCCGGTGGTGAAACGGCCCATCTCGGTGAAGATGGCGACATCGCCCATCCCGGCAGGGACCAAGATCTCCTCGAATTTCTTACGGACACCCTCGCCGATGGCCATGATGTCGTTCTCAGTCTGCTCAGGACGGTACGGGATGCCCACGCCGCCGGACAGGTTGATGTAAGCGATGTGGACGCCGGTGGCCTTCTGGACGCGGACCGCCAGCTGGAACAGGATCGCAGCCAACTCGGGGTAGTAGGCGTCCGAAATGGTGTTGGAAGCGAGGAAGGCGTGGATGCCGAAGTTCTTGGCTCCCTTTGCAGCCAGCTTCTTGTAGCTGTCGATCATCTGCTCCTCGGTCATGCCGTACTTGGCATCTCCGGGCTTGTCCATGACCTGAAAGCCCTCCTTGCTCTCGCCCAACTGGAAGGTGCCGCCCGGATTGTAGCGGCAGAAGATGTTCTCCGGCACACCGGCTACCCGGTCGAGGAAGTCCACCATCGTGGCGTCGTCGAGGTTGATATAAGCGCCCAGCTCGTAGGCCTTCTTCATATCCTCCACGGGGGTCTGGTTGGAGGAGAACATGATGTCGCTGCCGCTGAAGCCGCACACCTCACTGAGCATCAGCTCGGTCAGGGAGGAGCAGTCCACGCCGCAGCCCTCTTCCTTCAGGATCTGGAGGATGACGGGGTTGGGCAGAGCCTTGACCGCGAAATACTCGCGGAAGCCCTTATTCCAGCTGAAGGCTTTGTTGATGCGGCGGGCGTTCTCCCGGATGCCTTTCTCGTCGTAGACGTGGAAGGGGGTGGGCACGTCCTGAATGATGTCCTGAGCCATCGACTCAGTCAAAAACGGTTTCTTTTCCATGATATACATCCCTCTCATATATTTTTACACAGCCGAATGCTGTGCAGCCAGCAGTTCACAGCTTGAGGTTCTCTCGGGTGGGGGTAAAGGTAGGCACCATCTTGGCCAGCTGGGCCACGACGTTGTCGTCGTTGTGCTCGGCGGCGGCAGACAGCTCCTGAAGCTGCTGATAGAACTCACCAAGATCGATGTTCCGGGGCGGAGCCACGAAGATCTTATTGTGGCCGGTACGGCGCATCTTGTCCTGTTCCTCGTCCATCATCAGCTCTTCGTAGAGCTTCTCGCCGGGGCGGAGACCCACGATCTTGATGTCCATATTCACGCCCGGCTCGTAGCCGTAGAAACGGATAAGCTGCTTTGCGAGGTCCATGATCTTGACCGGCTCACCCATATCCAGCACATAGATGCTGCCGCTCTCGGCCAATGCGCCGGCCTGCAGCACCAGCTGCGCGGCCTCCGGGATGGTCATGAAATAGCGCTCGATGTTGGGGTCAGTCAGGGTGACGGGGCCGCCCTTTTTGATCTGCGCCTCGAACAGCGGGATGACGCTGCCGTGGCTGCCCAGCACGTTGCCGAAGCGGACGGCCACGCACTTCATGTCGGTATTGCCCGCAAAGGTCTGGATGAGCATCTCGCACAGGCGCTTGGTGCAGCCCATGACGCTGGTGGGGTTGACGGCCTTATCGGTGGAAAGCTGCACCAGCCGCTCCACGCCGTGTTCGCTGGCGCTGACCAGCAGGTTCTTGGTGCCGAAGACGTTGTTCTTGACGGCCTCAGCGGGGCTGATCTCCATGAGCGGGACGTGCTTGTGGGCCGCGGCGTGGAACACCACCGTGGGGTGGTAGGTCTCAAAGACCTCGTCCAGACGGGCCTTGTCCCGGATGGAACCCACCAGCACCGTGATGGGCACATCGCGGCCATACTTCTGCTGCAGTTCCATCTGCAGCTCGTAGGCGCAGTTCTCGTAAATATCGAAGATGAGTAGCTTCGCGGGTTTGAAGCGCATGACCTGACGGCAAAGCTCACTGCCGATGCTGCCGCCGCCGCCCGTCACCAGCACGGTCTTGCCGGTGAGGTAGCCCGAGATCTGGGCCGTGTCCAGCGTGACCTCCTCACGGGAGAGGAAGTCGGCAGTATTCAGCTCTCGGAACGCCCCCTGCTGGGGTGCGCCTGCCCCCACAAGCTGGGGGTCGCTGAGCATCTGCACCGCACAGTGGGTGGAGACGCAGAGGTCGATGACATGGTTCAGGCGGCTGCCCCGCAAGGTCGGGATGGCAATGATGATGGTGTGGATGCTGTAGCGGGTGCACAGGTCGGGGATCTCCTCCAGCGTACCCTTCACCGGGACGCCGTGGATGGTCTGGCCCAGCTTGGCGGGGTCATCGTCCACCGCCACCACCGGGTGGCCGTAGCTGCCGTTGCTCTTGCAGACGTTGATGGCCCACGCACCGGCCTCGCCCGCGCCCACGATCATCACAGGGCGGTTGGGGTCTTTGCTGGTGTTGCCCCGCAGCCGCTCGCCCAGCGGGTGGTTCAGGAAGAGCCGCCACGCCAGACGGCTCCCGCCGATGAGCAGGAAGATGAGCACCGAAGCCATCGCGTTGGCTGAGTTGAAGAGCACGCCATGGATGAAGCAGCGGTTGACCAGATACACCACGACCGTCGGGGCAGCGATCATCCCGGCCAGACGGATGAGATCCCGCTCTCCGGCGTATTTCCAGAGGATGGTGTAGAGCCTCCCGCCCAAGAAGCTGAGCAGATAGACCGCCACGATCCACGGCAGGTTCGCGTAGAGCAGGGCGCGGTTGTGAGGCCACCATGAGGCCTCGACTGCGCCGTCTGCACGGAGCAGGAGCGCAAAATAAAAGCTGAAGGCTACGATGGCTGCGTCCAACACCACCAGAAAGGCCCGGCGGGCCAGCACCTGCAGCATACTTGTTTTCTTTTCCTTCACAAAAAGTCCTCTTTTGCATCGGGGCCGGTGTCGGAGAGACGCCAGCCGCCGTTTTTTCGACCCAAGGGCCTATCGCCCCATCGTATCTGTATCATTATACTCGATTCTTCTCCCCATGTCCAGCGCTTTTGTGTCTTCTCTCCCCTGCCGCCACGTCCCGCAGCTCCTCGCCGAGGCCCAGCGGCCATGCCGCCGCAAAGCAGACCAGCATCATCCCCGCACCGCCCAGCGCCACCGCCGCCAGCTGCGCGGGCACTCCTCTCGCCAGCCATGGGGTCAGGAGCTTCCGCAGCGCCAGCCCCGCTCCGGCACCGGCCATCCCCGCAAGACCCGGCGCCCCCAGCCACCGCCACAGTCGCAGCGGCAGGCCGCAGCTGGACAGCAGCCGCCCGGTGTTGGCGGCGCAGGTGTAGAGGCTGGACAGGAGGATCACGAAGAGAAAACCTTTCATCCCGAACCGGGGCAGCAGGAGCACCACCCCCGCGATGCGGAGGCAGGAGTCCCACATACTATACCGGAAGACGGCCTTCTGCTCTCCCACCCCCTTCATCGCGCCGTCCACCATGCTCTCAAGGTACATCAGCGGCATGGCCGGGCCGAGGATGACGAGATAGCCTCCCGCCTCCGCGCTGCCGTAGAGTGCCTCGGCCAGCGGCTGTCCCCACACCCAGAATGCCGCCCCCGCCAACGCCGAAAAATAGCCTGTGAGCCGCAGCATCCGGTCGATGAGGACGGAGAGCCGCCTGCTCTGCCCCCGGAGATGGGCTTGGGTGATCTCGGGCATCAGGAGGACGGACAGACTCCCCAGCAGCCCGAAGGGAAAGGTCAGCAGGGGCAGGGCCATCCCTTTCAGATTTCCGTACTGGGTCACAGCCTCGGCACGCCCGCCGGAGCATTGCAGATAGACCGCAAGACAGGCCGGGACCAACATATTCTCGGCGGTGTGGAGGGCACTGGCGAGACATCGCCCGCCCTCCACCGGCCAGAGGATGTCCCAGAGCCGCCTCCCCGGGTCATGGGGACGCTGTACAGGCTGTGAGCCGAAGCAGCGGCGGGCCTCCCGGCAGTAGAACAGGGCCATCAGACCGGTGCTGACGGCCTCGCTGGCCGCCGTTGCGCCCAGCACTGCCGTACAGCGCTGCCCTGCATCCCATCCGAGAGCGTCGGCCCGGCCCAGCGCGGCCCAGACGATGCCGATGCGGACGGTCTGCTCGGCCAGCTGGCTCAGGACATTCGGCTCGACCCGCCGCCGGGCGATGAAAAAGCCCCGCAGCACCGACGACACCGCCATCCACGGCAGACCCAGCGACGAGACGCGCAATGCCCCCGCCGCCCGGGCATCTCCCAGCCACCACCGTGCGGCGAGGCCGGCCAGACCGAACTGGGCCGCCAGCGCCGTCACTCCCAGCCCGGCCCCCGCCAGCAGAAGACGGTGCAGCATCCCCCGGGCCTCGGCCGGGCTTCGGGCCAGCTCTTCGGCCATCAGGCGGGTGGCCGCCACCGATACGCCTGCCGTTGCCAGCGTGACGAAAAGCGAGTAGACCGCCAGCACCAGCTGATACAGCCCCATCCCCTCGCCGCCCAGCGCGTTCGCCAGCCAGATGCGCAGCCCCATCCCTGCCAGCCGGAGCAGGACATCTGCTCCGGTCATCAGGGCCGCGTTTTTCAGATAGCTCTTCCCCACTGCGCCCCCTCCCTTTCCTGCTCGTATCTTTTTATAGGTATGCACGCCGCTCTGGGAAATATGAGCGGCGGCGTGGGTTGTTTCTTTCCCAGTTTTATGATATGATACATATTGAATCTGGCGGAGCGTTTTCTGCCAGACAGGATCTAAGAATGCAAGGAGGAAGCGCACCCCGGTACCACGGCCGTGCGCAATGAGACAATGAGCGAAGAATGTACCCATGACTGCTCCAACTGCGGGGCAGCGTGTTCTTCCCGCAATGCTGCACCCCAGCATGACGCCCCCAACCCGCACAGCCGGGTCAAGAAGGTCATCGGCGTCGTGTCCGGCAAGGGCGGCGTCGGCAAGAGCATGACCAGCGCCCTGCTGGCCTGCGCCATGGCACGCCGCGGCTACCACTGCGGCATCCTCGACGCCGACATCACCGGCCCGTCCATCCCGAAGCTGTTCGGCATCCATGGCCGCGCCATGGCGGACGACAAGGGCTGCTGGCCCATCCAGAGCCGGATGGGCATCGACGTCATGAGCATCAACCTGCTGGTGGAGAACGAAGAGGACCCCGTCGTCTGGCGCGGCCCCGTCATCGCCGGTGCGGTCAAGCAGTTCTGGACCGATGTGGTCTGGAAGGACGTCGATTTCCTGTTCGTGGATATGCCTCCGGGAACGGGCGATGTGCCCCTGACCGTCTTCCAGAGCCTGCCTGTGGACGGCATCGTCGTCGTGGCAAGCCCGCAGGAGCTGGTGAGCATGATCGTCGCCAAGGCTGTGAACATGGCCGAGATGATGAAGGTGCCTATGCTGGGCATCGTCGAGAACATGAGCTACATCGTCTGCCCCGACTGCGGCAAGCACATCAATGTGTTCGGCGACAGTCATGTGGACGAGGTGGCCGCAAAGCATCACCTGCCCGTGCTGGCCAAGTGCCCCATCGACCCCCAGCTGGCCACGCTGTCCGACGCCGGCATGATCGAGACCTACGGCGGACAGTTCCTCGAGGGTGCCGCTGACGCCTGCGAGAAGCTGCTGAAGTAAGACTTATCCCTCTGCACCGCCCTTCCCGGGCCGGTGCAGGGGGATTTTTATTCTTTCGCAAAATCAGGCGTTATCGCCGTTTTTTGAAGCACCCGTTCTTTTTTGTGAAGTATGTTCATCTTTTCTGTAGCTTTTTTGAAAGATTTTCCAGCTTTTGCAGGGCGGGCCATCTTGTAAATCGGCGGATAAAGCTTTATAATAACGAAGTGTGCTGAGGTTCGCTGTCCTCGCCGCGGAAACGGGAGAGCCGGGGCCTCATGATAGAGCTACACGATAGAGTTAAGGGAAAAGGAGTATCTTACTATGCTGACGAATGAATATCTGAAGCGTGTCTACGAGGGCCTCGAGAAGCGCAATGCCAACGAGCCTGAGTTCCTGCAGGCTGTCCGTGAGGTGCTGGAGAGCATCCAGCCCGTCGTGGAGAAGCACCCCGAGTACGAGAAGGCCGGCCTCATCGAGCGTCTGGTCGAGCCGGAGCGCATCATCTCCTTCCGTGTGCCTTGGGTCGATGATCAGGGCAAGGTCCAGGTGAACCGCGGCTACCGCGTCCAGTTCAACAGCGCCATCGGCCCCTACAAGGGCGGCCTGCGCTTCCACCCCTCTGTCAATCAGGGCATCCTGAAGTTCCTCGGCTTTGAGCAGACCTTCAAGAACAGCCTGACCACCCTGCCCATGGGCGGCGGCAAGGGCGGCTCTGACTTTGACCCCCACGGCAAGAGCGACATGGAAGTCATGCGCTTCTGCCAGAGCTTCATGACCGAGCTGTACCGCCACATCGGCCAGTTCGTGGACTGCCCCGCCGGTGATATCGGTGTCGGCGGCCGCGAGGTGGGCTACATGTTCGGCCAGTACAAGCGCCTGACCAACAGCTTCCAGGGCGGTATGCTCACCGGCAAGGGCCTGACCTTCGGCGGCTCTCTGGCCCGTACCGAGGCCACCGGCTACGGCCTGTGCTACTTCACCGCCGAGGCTCTGAAGTGTATGCGCAACGACAGCTTTGCCGGCAAGACCGTGGTCATCTCCGGCTCCGGCAATGTTGCCATCTATGCCTGCCAGAAGGCCCAGTCTCTGGGCGCAAAGGTCGTCACCATGTCCGATTCCAACGGCTACGTCTACGACCCCAACGGCATTGATCTGGCTTACGTCAAGGAGCTGAAGGAAGTCCGCCGCGGCCGCATCAAGGAGTATGCCGAGACCCACGCCGGTGTAACCTACGTTGCCGACTGCTCCAAGGTCTGGACTGTCCCCTGCGACATCGCCCTGCCCTGCGCAACCCAGAACGAGATCAACAAGGAGTCCGCTGAGGCTCTGGTCAAGAACGGCTGCACCGTTGTCTGCGAGGGCGCAAACATGCCCAGCACGCCCGAGGCCATTGAGGTCTACCTGTCCAACGGTGTCCTGTACGGACCCGCAAAGGCAGCCAACGCCGGCGGCGTGGCCACCTCCGGCCTGGAGATGAGCCAGAACTCCGAGCGTCTGAGCTGGAGCTTTGAGGAAGTGGATGCCAAGCTGAAGGGCATCATGGAGGGCATCTTCCACGCTTCCTATGACGCTTCCGTTGCCGCTGGTTCCGAGGGCAACCTGATGGTCGGTGCAAACTGCGCCGGTTTCCTGAAGGTGGCCACCGCCATGATGGCACAGGGCATCACCTACTAAGCATTCCTTTTCAGAGGGCCGCATCCGAAGGGGTGCGGCCCTTTTTTTTCCTGCATATTTCCTCTGTCCGTTGTCCATACTCCCTTTGCCAGAAAGCGAAGGGAGTATTATTATGGATGAACAGATGTTTTGTTTCCAATGTGAGCAGGCGGCCAACGGGACTGCCTGTACCGGTCGGGCAGGCGTGTGCGGGAAATCGGCTCCGACCGCAGCGGCGCAGGACCGGCTGACCGGTGCCCTGATCCGGTATGCGGAGCAGCTCATTGGCGAAGGCCGTGCTCCGGCTCCGGAGCAGGCTTTGCTGCTGATGCAGGGGCTGTTCACCACCATCACCAATGTAAATTTTGACGAGCACACCGTCGGGCAGCTGATCGAGAAGATCCACGCCGCCTGTCCGGGCATTGCCGAGGACTATGATATGCAGCAGCTCTGGCAGGAGCCTGACCCGGATGTGCGAAGCCTGAAATGCTTTGTGCTGTTCAGCCTGCGGGGAATGGCCGCTTATAACTATCATGCTCGGGTGCTGGGCCGCATCGACCCGGAGCTGGACAAATTTTACTGTACCGCCCTGAAGGCAGTGGGCACCTCGGGGCTATCCATGGAGGAGCTTTGGCTCCTGGTGCAAAGAACCGGAGAAGCCAGCTTCCGCACCATGGAACTGCTGGATCATGCCAACACCGGTGCCTTTGGCGAACCGGAACCGACAGAAGTCCCTCTGACCATCGAGAAAGGGCCTTTCATCGTCATTTCCGGCCACGACCTTTACGACACCCAGCAGCTTTTGGCCCAGACCGAGGGCAAGGGCATCAACGTTTATACCCACTCGGAACTCCTGCCCGCCCACGGTTATCCGGAGCTGAAAAAGCGCTATTCGCACCTCAAGGGAAATTTCGGCACCGCCTGGCAGAACCAGCAGTCGGAGTTTGAGGACATCCCCGCCCCCATCCTCTTCACCACAAACTGTATCATGCCGCTGCGCCCCAGCTACGCCGACCGGGTCTTTACCACCTCGGTGGTCTCCTATCCCGGGGTGCCGCACATCGGGGAGGACCGGGACTTCACCCCCGTCATCCGGAAAGCGCTGGAACTGGGCGGCTACCCGGAGGATACCATCATCCCGGGCATGAACGGCGGCAAAACGGTCACCACCGGCTTTGCGCGGAGCGCTGTGCTCTCCCACGCCAATGAGATCGTTGCGGCCGTGAAAAGCGGGCAGATCCGCCATTTCTTCCTGGTGGGCGGCTGCGATGGCACCCGGCCTTCCCGCCGCTACTACACCGAGTTTGCCCGGCTGACACCGCCGGATACGGTCATTCTGACCCTTGCCTGCGGCAAATTCCGCCTGAACGACCTGCCTCTGGGCACAGTGCCCGGAACTGGCCTGCCCCGCATCCTCGATGTGGGCCAGTGCAACGATGCATACAGCGCCATCCGGATCGCACTGGCTCTGGCCGATGCCTTTGGCTGCACCGTCAACGACCTGCCGCTCTCGCTGGTGCTCTGCTGGTTCGAGCAGAAGGCAGTCTGCATCCTCATCGCCCTGCTGGCTTTGGGCATCCGGAACATCCGCCTCGGCCCCACCCTCCCGGCCTTTCTCTCTCCGGGGGTCGTGCAGGAATTGCAGCGCCGCTATGACCTGAAAGCCATTACGACCCCGGAAGAGGACCTGCGGGCCATTCTGGGACGCTGACTGCCGCCGCAGGGAATTTCTTGCTTCGTTTCTGCTATGCTCCCGGGATTTCCCGGGAGTTTTTCTTGTGTCGAAACTTTTTCATAATTTCTGGGAATTTCCGGCGCATGGATAAGCTTTCACTCCTGTGCAGGAATCATTTTCCGGAGAAACTCCGGCGCGGTTCCCCGCCGCTTCAAAAATTTGGATCTTTCGGTTTCAAATTCGTTTGAACCTCTTGTATTTCCGAACATCCGATGCTACTATATTAGCAGTACACAAAATGTACTATATTTTAGAAAGAGGAGGAGAAAAAATTATGAAAAAGAGATGGTTCGTAGTGATACTTACCATCGGATTGCTGCTTCATGTTCTGCCGCTGAGTGTACTTGCACTGAGCCCCGACCCCACCATCACGGATTCGGACGGCACCATTCTGGACTGGAGTGACCTTTCCACCGTCCCCTACTCCCTTGATGATTCGCAGGAACAGGAACCTCCTGTTCCCGACCTTTCGGAGACGGGCTCGGAGAAAAGCCTTGCGGATGCGGACAACGATGAAGCACCAGCGGATGACCGGCCCACAGTGAATCCCACCCCCAAAACTCTTGACAAGGGATCGGGTGACGATGACCCTGCGGACGCGGACCGCGATGAAGCAACGGATGACCTGCCCACAGTGAATCTCACCCCCCAAAACTCCTGACGAGGAATCGGGTGGCGATGACCCTGCGGACGACACCGGCAGCACCACAGCCCCGCCTGTGTGCAAGATCGGCGATAGTTCCTACTACTCTACACTGGACGAGGCGATCAGCGCGGCGATGCCTGGCGAACAGATCGACCTGCTGAAGGACATTGAGCTGGATACGGGTCTTAGCTTCGATACGAAGAAGGACCTGACCATTTCCGGCGGCGGCACCCATACGCTGACGCTGAAGGAGCTGGGCATGTACGCAACGAATGGCAGTGACATCACGTTCAAGGATCTCACGCTGATAATCAATGCGCACACAAACCCCTCTGGCGCAGGCGCAACGGCCAACCTGATTTATTCCTCCAAGCTCCGTTTGAGCCATGTTGAATTCACGTTGACACCAGACATACTCTATGGCAGTGGCATTTGTCTGTATAATGGCAGTGATTTGTATTTCGAAGACAATACAAATGCTGTGATTGATGGCTTTTCTGCCGATAGTTGCAGTGGTATCTATGCGGACACAGACACTTACAGCGAAGACGAGATTCATGAAGTCCGGGTCAGTTCCTCTACTCTGACAGTCACGGATTCCGGTTGGAATGGCATGACCATAAATCCGGTCAACCTTAATCTGACCAATTCCCACGTCACCCTGAACAACAATGGCAAGGGCGGCCTCGGCTGCTACTATGGCAAGCTGAAAATGGAAAACTCCACCTTGGATGCAAACAACAATGGCGGAAAAGGCGGCATAGAATTTGGAACACGTGGTTCTTTTGTTGACGAGCTGGACATGGACAGTTCTTCCGTTCTGAACGCCAACAATAACAACGGCATTGCCGGTCTTCTTATTGGTGACGGCGGCGTGATCCGAAGCGGTGCGAAACTTAACTGCAATAACAACGCTTACATCGGTCTGTACGTCTTCACCGATGGCAATTGGCTCGGTGACGTAGTGATTAAACACGGTGCAACAGTCACCGCCTGCGGCAACGGATACTCTGGTGTCCACAACGCCTATAAGCTGAAAATCGAAGGCACTGTTATTGCGGACTCTAACAAAGTGTGTGGTATCACCAATGACGCTGGTGACAAGCTTATCATTACCAGCACTGCAGATGTCTCGGTATGTCAGAATACTTTGTTCGGCATTTTTAATTATGCCCGTGCAAATCTGACTGTGGAAAGCGGCGCAACCCTTAAGGTAGAAGAAAACACCGGTAGCGGTATTGCCAACGGTCCAAAAGCGACTTTGAATTTGGGTGCTGGTATCGTGCAACGCAACAACGCACTCTATAAAATTACGTTCACGTTTTATCCGGAAGGCGCTGTCGACTTCACTGCCCAAGGCGGTGGTATCCAGAACTTGGGCACCGCAATCCTCTCGGACGATGTAGAGCTGTACAACAATCACGCAAGGCTTTCTGGTGACGACATCTACAACGCAGACGGTGCCACCATCACCTTTGGCGATACCGGCAAAGGCTGGGCGCTGGACGGCGAACCGGACTGCTATGATTTCATTACCGGCTGGTACGACGACTCTGAAACCACCCGCTGGAACGCCCATGGGGACGATGAAAGTGCCCGGCATACCGTGCTGTTCCAGCCCGGTACTGAACTCACCGACCACCTGTCCCTCAAGGCCGCACACGGCAGCACCGGCAGCCTGACCGTCTGCAAAGAGACGGTCGGTGAACTGCTGCCGAGCGACTATGACACCGCGTTCACCTTTGAGCTCACGCTGGATGATGATGCCATCACCACGATCAACGACAAATGGTGCGGTGTCCCGTTCAAAAACGGCAAGGCATCCTTCACCCTGAAAAGCGGCGAGAGCATCACGCTCTCGAACCTGCCCGCAGGCATCGGCTATACCATCACCGAAACCGCTCAGGACGGCTGGACCCTGCTGAATCTCAACCCTGCAGAGACCGGCGTTGTGCCCCAGAACGACACCGCCAAGGTCGTCTTTACCAACCTGAAGAACAGCCCGGACGACCCCTATGTTCCGGTCGTTCCCGTAGACCCGGAGACCCCCGAGACCCCCGAGATCCCCGAGGAGCCTGAGGGGCCGGAGACCCCCGAGGAGCCTGAGGAACCCGAGATCCCCGAGGAAACCGAGGAAACCGAGGAAACAGAGGCCCCCGGCGAGCTGCCTGCGGAGGAACCGGCTCAGACTGACACGTCCGCGTCGTTGGCCCAGCCGGAGGAAACGCCCACGCAGAACACCACGACCGTGACCCTGATCCAGACCGGTACCACCGATTGGCTGGCTGCCGTGCTTCTGATCTTTGGCATCGGTCTGTTGGTATGCGGGTGGTTCTTCGACCGCAAACAGCGCGCCGCAAAGCACTAAGGACAGAAACGCCCCGCAATCATACGCAAACCGCCGCATCCCCTGCCCCAGACCGGCAGCCGGATGCGGCGGTTTTTTCAAGGTTTTGATGAAATGCGTTCATCATCCCATCAAAGCGCACAAGAAGTGCAGGCTTTGGTGTACTAAAGTTTGTTGCACCTCCCACTTGAACAATCTTCACGAATCATTATAATAAAGCTAACGGAACAAAGGCGTTCCAGAAGGGTGAAGTCTACCCTTCTGGGGCGCTTTTTTGTTTTCTGTGCAAGATTGGCTGCGGATCGTGCCGCGGCCCAGAGGATATTTTGAGAGATAAGGATGGGAAAGGCAATGGATCAATTTACGGAAAACGCCACGCCTCTTGGCCTGTATGACCCTCAGTTCGAGCACGATGCCTGCGGCATCGGCGCTGTGGTGGACATCAAGGGCCGCAAGAGCCATCAGACGGTCAGCGATGCCCTGAGCATCGTGGAGCGTCTGGAGCACCGCGCCGGTAAGGATGCCGAGGGCAAGACCGGCGACGGCGTGGGCATCATGCTGCAGATCAGCCACAAGTTCTTCTCCAAGGTGGCCGATGAGCTGAACATCAGCCTGGGCAACGAGCGGGAATACGGTGTCGGCATGTTCTTCTTCCCCCAGAACGAGCACCTGCGGGCACAGGCCATGAAGCTGTTTGAGCTGGTCACCCGCAAGGAGGGGCTTGAGTTTCTGGCATGGCGCAGGGTGCCGGTAGACCCCGATGCCGTGGGCCAGAAGGCCCGGGACTGCATGCCCTCCATCTGGCAGTGCTTCATCAAAAAGCCTGCCCGTGTGAGCAAGGGCATTGATTTTGACCGCAGGCTCTACATCATCCGCCGGGTGTTCGAGCAGGCCAGCAACGGCACCTATGTGCCCAGCCTGTCCAGCCGCACCATCGTCTACAAGGGCATGTTCCTGGTGCACGATCTGCGCCTGTTCTACCTTGACCTGCAGGACGAGGATTACGAATCCGCCATCGGCATGGTGCACAGCCGCTTTTCTACCAACACCAACCCCAGCTGGATGCGTGCCCACCCCAACCGGTTCATCCTGCACAACGGCGAGATCAACACCATCAAGGGCAACACCGATGCCATGCTGGCCCGTGAGGAGAGCATCGAGAGCCCCATCCTGCAGGACGACATGAACAAGATCCTGCCCATCATCAACACCTCCGGCTCGGACTCCGCCATGCTGGACAACGCGCTGGAGTTCATGGTGATGAACGGCATGGACCTGCCTCTGGCGGTGATGATCACCATCCCCGAGCCCTGGGAGAACAACAAGAACATCAGCCAGAAAAAGCGCGATTTCTACCAGTATTACGCCACCATGCTGGAGCCCTGGGACGGCCCCGCCGCCATCCTCTTCTCCGACGGCGACGTGGTGGGCGCGGTGCTGGACCGCAACGGTCTGCGCCCCAGCCGCTACTATATCACCAAGGATGGCCGGATGATCCTGTCCTCCGAAGTGGGCGTGCTGCCCTGCGCACCCGACAACATTCTGATGAAAGACCGCCTGCGCCCCGGCAAAATGCTGCTGGTGGATACCGTCAAGGGCGAGGTCGTGGATGACGAGAAGCTGAAGGAATACTACGCCAGCCGCGAGCCCTACGGCGAGTGGATCGACCGGAATCTGGTCCGGCTGAAGGACCTGAAGATCCCCAACATCAAGGTCCCTAGCTACACCGGCGAGGAGCTGACCCGCCTGCAGAAGGTCTTTGGCTACAAATACGAGGAGATCAAGGAGCTGATCCTGCCCATGGCCCGGGCCGGTGCCGAGCCTTCCGGAGCCATGGGCACCGACACCCCGCTGGCTGTCCTGAGTGACCAGCACCCCCCGCTGTTCAACTACTTCAAGCAGCGGTTCGCACAGGTCACCAACCCGCCCATCGATGCCATCCGTGAGAAGGTGGTCACCTCCACCAGCGTCTATGTGGGTGCCCACGGCAACCTGCTGGAGGACAAGCCCGAGAACTGCAAGGTGCTCAAGGTGCAGAACCCCATCCTGACCAGCACCGACCTGCTCAAGATCAAGCACATGAACGTGCCCGGCTTCAAGACCGCCACGGTGTCCATCAATTACTATAAGAACACCAGCCTGGAAAAGGCCATCGACCGCGTGTTCCTGGAGGTGGACCGCGCCTACAAGGACGGTGCCAACATCATCATCCTCTCTGACCGCGACATCGACGAGTACCATGTTTCCATCCCCAGCCTGCTGGCCGTTTCTGCCGTGTCCCAGTACCTCATCCGCACCAAGAAGAGCACAGCCATGGCCCTCATCCTTGAGAGCGCCGAGCCCCACGAGGTGCACCACTTTGCCACCCTGCTGGGCTACGGTGCCTGCGCCGTCAACCCCTATCTGGCCCACGATACCATTGCCCAGCTCATCGACGAGGGTCTGCTGGACAAGGATTACTACGCCGCCGTGGATGACTACAACAAGGCTGTGCTGAACGGCATCGTGAAGATCGCCTCCAAAATGGGCATCTCCACCATCCAGAGCTACCAGAGCAGCCAGATCTTTGAGGCGGTCGGCATCTCCAAGGATGTCATCGACAAGTACTTCACCGGCACGGTCAGCCGTGTGGGCGGCATCGGTCTGGAGGACATTCAGGCGGATGTGGAAGCTGCCCACAACGCCGCCTTTGACCCGCTGGGTCTGGATATCAACATGGAGCTGGCCGACGGCGGTGCTCACAAGTTCCGCAGCGGCAAGGAAGAGCATCTCTTCACCCCGCAGACCATCCATCTGTTCCAGAAAGCCTGCTTCACGGGCGACTACAAGGCCTTCAAAGACTTCACCCGCACCGTGGACAACATGGGTGCCGAGGGCATGCACCTGCGCAGCCTGCTGGACTTCAGCTATGACCCCAACGGCGGCATCCCCCTTGAGGAGGTGGAGCCTGTCAGCTCCATCGTCAAGCGGTTCAAAGCCGCTGCCATGAGCTACGGTGCCCTGAGCAGCGAGGCCCACGAGACCATCGCCATCGCCCTGAATCGTCTGGGCGGCCGGAGCAACACCGGCGAGGGCGGTGAGCCCGAGGAGCGCTACCAGAGCGAGAGCAACTCCAAGATCAAGCAGGTAGCCTCGGCCCGCTTCGGTGTGACCAGCAAGTATCTGGTCTCCGCCGAAGAGATCCAGATCAAGCTGGCACAGGGCGCAAAGCCCGGCGAGGGCGGCAACCTGCCCGGTGCCAAGGTCTACCCCTGGATCGCCAAGACCCGCCACAGCACCACCGGCGTGGGCCTGATCTCTCCCCCGCCCCACCACGACATTTACTCCATCGAGGATCTGGCCGAGCTGATCTATGACCTGAAGAACGCCAACCGCCACGCCAACATCAACGTGAAGCTGGTCAGCGAGGCCGGTGTCGGCACCATTGCCGCCGGTGTTGCCAAGGGCGGCGCACAGGTCATCCTCGTCTCCGGTTACGACGGCGGCACCGGTGCAGCCCCCCGCACCTCCATCAAGAACGCGGGCCTGCCCTGGGAGCTGGGCATCGCCGAGACCCACCAGACCCTGATCCTGAACGGCCTGCGCAGCCGCGTCCGCATTGAGAGCGATTCCAAGCTGCTCTCCGGCCGCGATGTTGCCATCAGCTGTATGCTGGGCGCTGAGGAGTTCGGCTTCGGCACCTCCCTGCTGATGTGCGAAGGCTGCGTGATGATGCGTGTCTGCAACCTGGACACCTGCCCCATGGGCATCTGCACCCAGAACCCCGAGCTGCGCAAGCGGTTCAAGGGCAAGCCCGAGTATATCATCAACTACCTGACCTTTGTGGCGCAGGAGCTGCGGGAGTACATGGCCAAGCTGGGCGTGCGCACCATCGACGAGCTGGTGGGCCGCACCGACCTGCTCCATGTCAAGCCCAGCGCTGCCGGCAGCCGTGCCGCCAAGATGAATCTGGACTGCATCCTGCACAACCCGGCCATTGCAAACAGCAACGTCCACTTTGTGCCTGCCGACACCTATGACTTCCACCTTGAGAACACCCTCGACATGAAGGTGCTGATGAAGAAGTTCAAGCTGGGCAGCAAGGCACCCCAGAGCGTCCGGCTGGAGGTCTCCAACACCGACCGCGCCCTGGGTGCCATCTTTGGCAGCGAGATCACCCGCAAGTACGGCAGCTCCCTGCCCGACGATGTCTACACCGCCGAGTGCATCGGCGCAGGCGGCCAGAGCTTTGGCGCGTTCATTCCCAAGGGCCTGACCCTCAGCCTGACCGGCGACTGCAACGACTACATGGGCAAGGGCCTGTCCGGCGGCAAGATCATCGTCCGCCCGCCCGAGGGCATCGGCTACAAGCCCGAGGAAAACATCATCACCGGCAACGTGGCCCTTTACGGTGCCACCAGCGGCAAGGCCTTCGTCTCCGGCGTGGCCGGTGAGCGCTTCTGCGTCCGCAACAGCGGCGCGACTGCCGTTGTCGAGGGCGTGGGCGACCACGGCTGTGAGTACATGACCGGCGGCACTGTCGTGGTCCTGGGCCAGACCGGCAAGAACTTCGCGGCCGGCATGACCGGCGGCGTGGCCTACGTTCTGGACGAGAACTGGGATTTCTACCAGCGGGTCAATAAGGAGACCGTGAGCCTGGAGCCTGTGGAGCACAAGTACGATGTTGCCGCCCTAAAGGAGCTCATCCGCGAGCATGTGGAAGCCACCGGCTCCCCCCGCGGCAAGGAGATCCTGGACAACTTCAGCGAGTACCTGCCCAAGTTCAAGAAAGTCCTCCCCTACGATTACGACCGGATGCTCCGGGTCATCGCTTCCATGGAGGAGCGCGGCCTGGACGGCGAACAGGCACAGATTGAAGCATTCTACGCTGTGCAGAAGAAGAAGTAAGGAGGGCTGGATCATGGGCAAGATCACTGGATTTATGGATTACACGCGCAAGACCAGCACGGATGTCCCGCCGCTGGAGCGCATTGAAAATTTCAACGAGTTTCACGTCTGGCTCTCCCGCGAGGAGCAGCAGACCCAGGCCGCCCGCTGCATGGACTGCGGCGTGCCCTTCTGCCAGGCCGGCATGATGATCGGCGGCATGGCATCGGGCTGCCCGCTGAACAACCTGATCCCCGAGTGGAACGACCTGGTCTATCAGGGCAAGTGGGAGCTGGCGCTCCACCGTCTGCGCGCCACCAACCGCTTCCCGGAGTTCACCAGCCGGATCTGCCCCGCCCTGTGCGAGGCCGCCTGCACCTGCGGTGACGTGACCGGCAGCAGCGTGACCGTGCGCGAGAACGAGCACGCCATCGTGGAAACGGGCTACGCCAAGGGCTGGCTCCACGCCGCCCCTCCCCCGGCCCGCACCGGCAAGAGCGTGGCCATCATCGGCAGCGGCCCGGCCGGTCTTTCGGTGGCCGAGTACCTGAACATCCGGGGCCACGCCGTCACCGTGTTTGAGCGCGCCGACCGCGTGGGGGGCCTGCTGATGTACGGCATCCCCAACATGAAGCTGGACAAAGCCGTCATCGAGCGCCGCATCAGGATCATGCAGGCCGAGGGCGTGGAGTTCCGCACCAGCATGGATGTGGGCGGTGCCGTGGATGCCGGGAGCATCCTGAACAGCTACGATGCCGTGGTGCTCTGCTGCGGTGCCAAAAAGGCCCGTGACCTGAACGTTCCGGGCCGGGATGCCAATGGCGTGCACTTTGCCGTGGATTACCTCACCAGCGTGACAAAGAGCCTGCTGGACAGCAAATTTGCCGACGGCAGGGCCATTGATGCCAAGGGCAAGAACGTTCTGGTCATCGGCGGCGGCGATACCGGCAACGACTGCCAGGGCACCGCCCTGCGGCAGGGCTGCACCGATCTGGTGGCTCTGGAAATGATGCCGCAGCCCCCCAGGGAGCGTGCCGCCGGCAACCCCTGGCCCGAGTGGCCCCGGGTGCTCAAGGTGGACTACGGCCAGACCGAGTGCATGGCCAAGTTCGGCAAGGACCCCCGTGTCTACCAGACCACGGTCAAAGAATTCCTCAAGGACGATGCAGGCAACCTGACCGCTGCCGTCATCTCCTACCTCAAGCCCGAGCGTGACCCCGAGACCGGCCGCACCAACATGGTGCCCACCGGCGAGGAGTTCACCTACAACTGTGAGCTGGCCTTCATTGCCGCCGGTTTTGTGGGCTGTGAGAGCTATGTGGCCGATGCCTTCGGTGTCAGTCTGACCGGCCGCGGCTGCGTGGACACCGATCACTTCCGCACCAACGTGGACAAGGTGTTCGCCTGCGGCGATATGCGCCGGGGCCAGAGCCTTGTCGTCTGGGGCCTGCGCGAGGGCCGCGACTGCGCCGCCGAGGTAGACCGCTACCTCATGGGCTACACCAACCTGTAAGCCCGCATCCCGGCCATTACTGAACCATTCTCTTTCCTATCCTAAACAAGCGGAAAGCCCCATCGGTACGAAAAATACCGATGGGGCTTTCTGCGTTATTTTCTTGGGGTTTCTCTCTTCGTGAAGGGGAGCGGGCGAACCCTCTCCGGGCAGTTGCCTTGCCCTCTCAGTCAAAGCCTAACAGCTTTGCCACCTCCCCTAGTAGGGGGAGCTGTCGCCGCAGGCGACTGAGAGGTTGTACGAAGGATCACTTCATCTCTTTCACCCTATTCCACCCCCGGATCACTTCCCACCGGCCCACAGAAGCGTCTGCGGGCTTATCGGCGGAGATGAGCTGGCTTTCAACAGCCCAAGTCAAAGCCTTCTGCTCGTCGGTGGCATCCTCAGCCATCACAGCGGCAGGGGCGGGTTTGCCAGCTTCGATCCAGAGGAGTTTTGCCAGTTCGGTGGTGTTCTGGGGGATAGCTGCACCGGCAGGCAGGACAGTGTTCAGGTACAGTTCCGTGCCGATCATGTAACCGGTATAACCCAGCACAGCCGTACCGGCACCGGCAACACCGATCATGGCAGCGGTACCCAGCACGCCGGGACCTTCGCTTTCAATGGTGGCATCCTGCGTCATGGCCTCGATGGTCACAGCCTGTGCAGGCATCTTGAAGGTCAGGGGGTTCTCCTTGACGTTCACATCCAGCTTCGCATCACTGTTAATGCTCCACAGGTCAAACACAATCGCATCGGTGGGGGCGGTGTATTTCACCGTCACTTCGGCATTTTCCGGCACTTTTGCCGTCAGGGTGCCATCCTCGGCCTTGGTAAATTCCACTGCCTTGCCGTCAGCATCCTTCACGGTCACCTCGGCGTTCTTGACGGTCAGGTCGTACCGCTTGACAACAGGAGCAACCGGTTCGGTATCTTCCTTCTTGTCATTGTCCTTGTTGGTGTCATCCGGCTTGTTGTCGCCCGGCTTCGGGGGCAGGGTGCCGCCGTTGTTGGTCAGCTTGTTTTCGTCAAACTTGCCGCCGGAGATCACACCGGTTTTCTCATTGGTCACATCACCGGTAAAGTTGCCGTTGCCAATGGTTCCGTTGTTTTTCACCTTGCCGGAAAACGTACCATCGTTAATTGCGCCATTATTGGTCACTTCGCCGGAAAACGTACCATTCTCAATTTTACCATCGCTCTCGTTTGTCACGCCTCCAGAGAATTGAGTCGCCTTTTCTCCGGTCGTTGTGATTGTGCCCTTATTGGTCACTTCACCAGTTACGGTACCGCCGTTGGCGTTCAGGGTTCCGTTGTTTTCAATGGGAATGTTCAGGGTACCACCCGTACCACTGTCAATCAATGTCAGATTACCATAATTGATGATTTTCTTTTCGGCGTTTTCTCCAGCAACCTGCTTGCCCGTCAGATCAACAGTAACTGTAACGCCCTCGGGGATGGTCAATGTATTCTCCATGTCGTCCGGTGTTACATAGCTCAGGAATTTGAGCTGAGCATTCCCATGCGCTTTGTCTTGAATCGCTCTTAAGGTTGATTTATCCGGCCAACTGTGGCCAATCAGTTTGACATACGCCTCATATTCTACCGCATTGCATACACCAGCAGTGGAAGCATCTTCAATTCTTTTGAATTTTCCGCTTTCAATCTTTCCCGCAGACTCATTTACGACTGTTCCGGTAAACTCAGCATTCTCCGTTCCGGTAATCGTTCCACGGTTTTGGATTTTTCCGCTGACGGTAGCATTATTTACATGCAGCTGAACACCAGTATGAATGACCATATCATAGCGTTCACTGTTTGTAATGGTGCCGCCACTCAGTAAGATCTCTGTATTGCTACGAGCGGAAGTCCATAAACCATATCCTTTGTTGTTGTCGATGGTTCCTCCACTCATTGTGAACTTGGACGTTCCACTCGAAGCAATCGAAACACCATCATTGCTGCAATTTTTGATTTCAGCCGAGTCGCTCATGGTAAAAGTACAGGTGTTCCCAGAGTCAGGATACATTTTTACGCCTGCACCTTCTAGTGCTGTACAATTTTCAATTGCGCCTCCGGTCATGTTGAAGGTGCCATCTCTCATGTACACACCGCCACCGCTTATGCTTGCGGTAAAGCCCTGAATGGTGCCGCCACTGATCGTCAGGGCACTGCCGGAGCCTTCCATATAGATTGCTCCGCCGTGACCTGTTACCGTACCATTGCCCTGAATGATACCTTTGCCCACACTATCCTTGATTTCCAGCGTGCCGCCATTCGAGATGTTAAACGCTCTCTGGTTATTTGCCGCTGTAATGGTGTGGCCGTTCAGATCAATGCTCAGTTTTTTATTATTGATAGAGAGAGTGCCTGTTAACGTAATATCGCCGCTCAATTGGACATTTCCGCCGTTTGTAGCAGCAGCTGTCAGCCCCGTCAAATCTGAAACCGATGTAGCTGTACCGCTCGAAGTGCCGCCCGTTGCGTCCGACAGCGTTATCGCATCATCTCCCAGGGTTGTACCCCCCCCCCTACTGTTGCCAGAGCGGGTGCAGGCATTATGCTGACTGCCATACTGACTGCCAGTGCCATACTAATCAATCGTTTTTTCATCTGCAAAAGCCTCCTTATAAAAATATGTTCCGCAGATCTGCCCCGGCAGGAAAGCCGGACGCATCCGTTGCTTTTTTGTCCACGGTGGGCAAATCATCAGCACTATTGTAACAAATTTTGGAGCATTTGGCAATGTTTTAAGGCAAATTGTCGAATATCCGGTAAAATGGCCTTTCAGCCTGCATTTCGTCCCGAGGAAGGCGGTGATTTCTCCTTGACTTTTGCACCTGTGCAGCACATAATAAGGTCGCGAATGTAAATTGGTGCGTATCCATGGTATCACCAAGCAGCAAGAAGCCCCATCGGTAGTGCCTATACCGACGGGGCTTCCTGCTTTGCTGGGGGTTAGTGCTTACCGGCCTTGAACCATCTGTCAAGCCACTTGCAAATGACAAACCCACACAGAAACAGCAACAGCGCTCTGCCCTCTCCGGCAGGGCGCTTTGCGTTCAATCTTCTCTCTTCAATTCTTCTTGCAGCAGCCGTTTGAACAAAACAGGGTAATTACTTGCACCATGCACGATATGGTAGACGAACACAGTATCCACAATCAGCCGATAGACGCAGAGATACTGCCCGGCGATCACATAGCGATAGCCGCTTTTCAGCAGTTCGGCATCTCTTGGAAGCGAACCCGACAGCGGGAAACGTTCCAACCGCGAAAGAGAATCCAAGATTCGATCCGTGATTTTTCGGGCAGAATTCGGCCCTACCAGATTCATGTGAAGCTCTGCGATTGCTTCCAGTTCCCGCTGTGCCGACTCCAGAATTTCGATCTTAGCCACGACGATAGATCTCCTCCAGCCGTTTTCTGGAATCCTCCAGCGTGTAAGCCGGAGCACCAGCAAGCCTTCCCTGTTCCGCTGCTTCCAGCTTTGCCCGGAGTTTCAACGCCTCTTCCCGCTGTTCGAATGCTTCAATGCTCATCACAACAAGGTCACCCTCTCCATTTTTTGTAATGTAGATTGGCTCGCCCGCTCCGTGCGCCAGATTTGAAATGGAACCGTAGTCATTGCGAAGCGCCGTAGACGACTTAATGATCATAGTGCGCACCCCCTAAATGATTCTAATATAATTCTATCAGAATCATTCATTTTCTTCAAGCGTTCTCATCAAAAAAGCGGCCTGCCGGAGAGGGCAGGCCGCTTTGCGTCAATCCGTATCGTATTCGGTACCGGCTCCATCGGCCGGCGGCTCCGTCTGCGCGGCAGACGGTGTGGTACCGGCGGAAGGGGTCGTGGTCTCGGGCGGGGTGGCGGGCACCTCGGCCTCGACCTCTGCCGCCATATAGACGATGATGGTCGAGCCCACCTCCACCATGGCACCGGGCTCCTCGCTGCAATAGGCCACACAACCCGAAACATAGGAGCCATCGTTATAAATGGGATAGAAGCTCGCATTCAGCCCCACCTGCGCCAGCTGCTGCTCCGCGCCATCCCGGGTAAAGCCTGCCACGTTGGGCATCTCCACCATCTGCGGGCCGCGGCTGACCACCAGATCGATGGTGCTGCCCTTTTCGATGACCTCTCCGGCTTCGGGGGTCTGACGGATGATCTTGCCCTTTTCCACAGTATCACTGTATTCCATGGTCACATAGAACAGGTAATCTCCGGCATAGCTGTGGTTGTTGCGCACCTGCGAATCGTAGTCCATCCCCACAAAATCCGGGGCCAGATTCACCGGCTCTGCCACCAGCGAGCTGGCCGGTTCGGAGGCCGGGGTGGATTCCGCAGGCTTTGCGGTGTGCAGCCCCTGATTCACCAGCCCCCACACGATGAGCAGCGTCAGGATGGCCAGCAGGATCAGGATGGCCGCCAGCAGGTTGCGCAGGCTGAGGATATGCTTTTTCTGCTCCTCTTCCTCGGTGGACTGAGGGCGCGGGGCGGCCTGCTGCAGGGTCCGGGTAAGCTCCGTGGTATACTCCTGGCTGCTCAGTGCCCGGAACAGCTGGGGCACGGTCTGGATGCGCTCGGCAGGCCTGAGCTGCAGGCCCATCCAGAGCACATCCGAAACATACTCCGGCACCGTCCGTTCCAGCGTGCGGGCGCGGGGGTTGGAGTCCGACACCAGCCGCTGTGCCGCAGGAACAGGGCTCTGCCCGCAGACCATCCGGTAGACCACGGCGGCAAGGCTGTATTCGTCGGTGTAGCGGCCCTCAAATTCGGTGGTGGAATACTGCTCCGGTGCCGAGTAGCCCTCGTACAGCTGCTCGTGCAGGCCGCTGCCCGCTGTGCGCAGACCTACGGTAGCGTAACCCGTCAGGCGTGCCCGGCCGTTTTCCAGCACCCGGATGTTCTCCGGGCAGATGCCCCGGTGCACCAGCCCCACCTGATGCATGGCCGCCACACCGTCAAACACAGGCTGCAGCATATTGCGAGCCGTCTCGGCCGAAACCGGGCTGGGACGCTCATCCAGCCACTGCTGCAGCGGGATGCCGCCGGGGTTTTCCATCACGGCGTAGACGGTGTTGTTCTCCTCGAACACGTCCAGCACGGCCTCCAGACCGTTTGCAGGCGTGATGCGCTGGATGGAGCGGTAGAGATCGGCAAAGTCCATCCGGGTGGTCTTGAACAGCACCTCGCTGCCCAGCTTGGGCCGGAGCAGCGCGTCCGTGCCCCGCTCCGCCGACAGCGTCAGGGGCATATACTCCTTGATGGTCACCCGGAACCGCCCGACGTTCTCCACGCCCCGGTACAGGATGCCCTCGCCGTCGATGCTCTGCATCTCGCCCACGGTATACCGCCCGGCCAACAGCGTGCCCACCGGCAGGCTGCCCGCCGGGTTGCGCCCGGCCAGTACCCCGCCGCAGTGCGGGCACACCGACACCCGGCTCTCCAGCTCGCCCATGCAGTACGGGCAGATGCGTTTTGCTTCCATATGCGCCACCTCGTTTCATCGTGGTCTGTTTCAAATCATTGTACCATATTTACCCCCGCCGCGCAATCCGCAAAGCAAAAAAGCGCCGCCCTCTGAGCTTTTTCACAGGGGGCAGCGCTCAATTCGCACCAATATCAGCAGTAGAACTTCGATTCACCAAACACATCGTTCCACTGTGCCACAATGTAGCTTGAACGGCTTTCCAGAACATCTACAATTGCGCTCAACGTTCTGGCAGGAATCTTCGAGTTATTGTTGGCCACGATACAGCCTCCCGCTTCCGTAATCCAGATCTTTGTTGCACTGGCATTCGGAACACCCTTTGCAACATGGACATGAACCGGTTCCAGCGGTGCACCTTCATTGCTCCAGAAGAAAATCACATAACCGAACAGCCGGAACAGACTAGGCACTTTCGATCCCCCCCTCATGCGAGAAGCGGATCAGAAGATGTGCCGTTGATTTGACCAGCTCTTTCAGGCTCGCCATCTCCATTTCAGAATAGCCATTATTGGTCCACAAATACCCCGGCAGAATACAGGTCGCCGACTTAAAGCCGTTTTCTACAGGTGTTTCAATCTGTACCTTTACCTGCTCCTGATTGCCATTCTGAATTGGCGAGGAATAAACGATTTCCGTCCCATCATTCAAGGTCATAAAAGGATAAAGCATCCGAACACCCTCTTTCTTAAAAGAAGTATACCATGAAATCCAGAGGGTTTCAATGATTGAACCACAGATGTTTTGCCGCCGATTCCCTAAATTTCATGTGTTTTCATTGTTTTTCGCCGCACTCCGCAGGCGTTCTGCGAGCTGCGCAATCAGTGCGACATCCTTTTCATCCAAACCAGTCACGTTTACTGTATTATGCTTTTCTACACCCAGCAGGTAATCTGTCGAGACAGAAAACAGCCTAGCCAAATCCACCAGGCTCTGCGGCGACGGCATCGAAAGCCCCTGCTCCCATGAATTGATACCGTTTCTCGTCATATTCATCCTGCGTGCAAGCTCTGCCTGCGTCCACCCTCGCGATTCTCTCAGGGCCTTGATGCGGTCGGCCGTCATAACATCACCTCTCATGTCAAGTATAGTGTGCTTTTTTGGTTATTCTTTATCATTTTGGCTCTATTACTTGACAGTTTGGCAAAAGTGTGATAGCTTTGTGATAAGAACTTTTATATAAAATGTTCCGTCTTTCCAGAATCATGGTTTTCAAGGAGGATATTCTATGCGAAAAAGAATCTGTGCTCTTGCGTTAACTTCCGTATTTTTATGCGCTTGTCTGTCTGGTTGTAGCGAATCTTCACAGCCTAATGCTCCAGCTTCTAATTCAAACAATTCTTATTCTAGTAGTACCTCAGATAATAATTCTAGTTCATCTTCTGAATCAAAATCTGATGAAACCAATGACAATTCCAATTCATCTACTACAACTAAAAAAGATGCAATTTCAACACGTCTTGATAAAATATCTCATGAACGCGCTCAAACAGGAAAAGGTGTTCATGTTTTGGGAAGGGATGGTGTTTGGCGCTGGGAATATGCTTATACCTACCAGCTGCATGTATATATCACTGTAAAAAATACGGGTGATTACCGTGCCAAAGTTAATAGTTCTAACTTTAGCGCATACTGGGATTCCTCTAGATTAGCTAACTCCGGTACAGTATTTGATGCCACCTATAATGAAAACGGTCTTGCTCCTGGCGCTCAGACTACAATAAAGCTAATTTATGATATCTCCGAATATCAGTATAATAGTTGGAATACCCCCGGTCATAATATTACCCTTGGTGTGCAGTATGGTAATGGAACATTGGCTTATGTTTATTCAACAGATACCGGTTCTGTAAAAGCATACCATTAACAAGGAGGTTCTGATGAAATCTTTCAAACGATTTTTGACTCCTCTATTTATTTGTCTATTCGGCTTTTTATTATTGACCGGTTGTGGTAGTTCAAATAATACTCCTGCTCAGTCCCAAAAGGATGCCGTGCTTGCTGCACTTAATGCAGCTCGCAAATCAAACAATGTAAATGTTCTTTCTGAGGACGATCAGGCAGATATCATTGCCGCCCGGATTGCCAACGCCGGAATTGATTATTACTGCGGAAATCTGACAAAAGAACAGTTTGAAAAAGAGTTTTATAGTGCTGGTATGACAAAAATCAATGGAAAATACTTTTCCGAAATCTATACTGGTACTATCATTCCAACAAAATCCTCTGATTTTTATAATAAAGAAATCTCTTATGGTAGCGCCCAGATTGTTGGTATCGCAATTAGACAGTATAAAGAATTCAGTTTCACCGTCCTTATCTCTTATCCGTAATGTCATCAATTGAGGTGTTTTATGAAAAGAATTATTTCATTAGGACTTGTTGGTATACTTATCTGTTCCGCTCTCATTGGTTGTAGTGAGGGAGGTACTCCAGAAGTACCCGCTAGTACTTCTATTGCTTCTTCTTCCGCATCATCCGAACCTTCCCCTAGTCAGCCTGCATCTAGTAGTTCCTCTGCACCCGTATCCAGTTCAAGCTCATCTAGTAGTATCCCGTCTGAAAATCCTTCTTCTAGTTCAGAGAGTTCTTCGGTTTCTGAGCCCCCCTCTTCTTCCGAAGCCCCTTCCGAAAGCCCTGCTTCTTCTGTTACTGAGAAAAAGTCTATCTCTGTAAGCTGGAATGAGAATTATATCCGCTGTAAGGATGTTGTCACTGACAGCGATAAGCAGGTCTATGTTCCCGGCCAAGGCTATACATGGGGATATCATCACTACTATTTAGATATCATATATAATATCACCAATACGGGAAATTGCCCGATTTCTCTTGGAAATGATGCTTTTTCTGTTGCATGGGATGATGAACCTTTAACCGATCATTTTGTATATCTCAATGCGCAACTAATTGACCCCGTCAAATTATCCGAGGGTGAATCCGCAATGGTCGCCGTACGTTACCCTATCAGTGCAGCAAAATATGAAGAGTTTTCAGACCTGTTTGCTATTGCTCCGCACAGGATAATCCATACTGTCACATTTGAAGAAAGCAATTTTACATATACTTATTTAACAAAGTTGTATTCCTCGAATATGTAATCATTTCATTCACCCCCCCAGCGGCCCACCCCGCTGGGGTTTTATTTTGTCCGTGTGCAAAATATTCGTCCTTATTCCAAAACAAAAAGCCGCTCTTTGTGCATCACAACACAAAAAGCGGCTTTTTTATCGTCTTATTTCAGGAGCAAAGAGCCTTGCGGAAGCTTATTCCGGCAGGTCCTCTTCGTTCTCCAGGCTGTGCCAGACGTTCTGGACATCGTCGTTGTCCTCCAGAGAGTCCAGCAGCTTGCCCATTGCCTTGAGCTGATCGGGGTCGGTCAGGCGGGTGGTGGTCATGGGGACCATGGCCAGGTCGTCGCTCAGGATCTCGTAGCCCTTCTCTTCCATGGCCTTGACCACAGCGGAGTAGTTCTCGGGATCGGTGGTGATCTCAGCAGCCTCTTCGCCTGCATCAAAGTCCTCGGCACCGGCATCCAGAGCGTCCATCATGGCCTCGTCGGCATCCTTATCCTCCAGAGAGATGTCAATGACACCCTTCTGGCTGAACAGGAAGCCAACACAGCCCATAGCGCCCAGGTTGCCGCCGTTCTTGTCGAAATAGTGGCGCAGGTCGGCAGCGGTACGGTTGCGGTTGTCGGTCAGGGTCTCGACCATGACAGCAACGCCGCCGGGGCCGTAGCCCTCGTAGGTGATGGCCTCGAACTCGGTCTTGTCGCCGCCCTCAGCCTTCTTGATGATGCGCTGGATGTTATCGTTGGGCACGCTCATGCGCTTTGCCTTGGCGATCAGGTCTGCCAGCTTGCTGTTGGAAGCCGGGTTGGGGCCGCCGTCACGGACGGCAACGCTGATCTCGCGGCCGATCTTGGTAAAGACCTTTGCTCTTGCGCCATCGGTCTTTTCCTTCTTGCGCTTAATGTTGTTCCATTTGCTATGTCCAGACATGGGAACCTCCTAAAGTTTTATCGAAATCTCCGCCTGCGGGCAGACGGGCTGTGGTCGCCCGCTTGTGGCAGCACACAAAATCTAACTCTATTATTGTAGCACAATCACGAATCCCATTCAAGAGCTCCAGGCGTGTTTTTCGCCTGTTCGTGTTGGAAAACCGGCTTTTCAGGCCGGTTTACAGCAGCCGCAGGGCCTTGGGGTAATGGTTTTTGACCCGTCCGCCCGACACCTTGCCGCCGCCCATGGGGCAGCCGTCCACGGTCACGCAGCACCAGCCATCGGCGGCAGTGTCCGCGGCGATCTCACGGCCGGAAAGGTACTCCGTTACCCGCGGGTCGGCAAGGGTCAGTGCTTCGCGGTTGGTGCAGAGCGCGCCGAACGCCGTGAACAGGTGGTGCTCCGGCACGAAGCGGCCCTTCTGCACACTGCCCACGAACACCCCCGCCCGCAGGACATGCAGTCCCGTCTGCGGGAAGGGCACGGGCAGCAGAACGCTGCCGCCATGCACCACGGCAGGGCGGTCTGCCAGCGCCGGGAAATACTGCCGGGCAAACTCCTGCCATGCAGCAAGGCTCTGGGCCGGGGTGGCCTCCCCTGCCCCGGCATCCCGGCTGCGGGTGCTGCGGCCCTGCACCGCCTCCCGCAGGGCACGGCTGTTCTCCCGGCGGGCACTGCGGGCATCCGGGACCTTAGCAGGCTTGCCGCCCTTCTGCCTTTTGCTCTGCTCTGCGGCAGCAGCCAGCCAGAGCTCTTCCTCTGCCGTATAGGTTCCGGAGGCAGGCAGCGCCCGCGGCGTACCTGCCTTGACCAGCCGGGCAATAAAATGCCCCTCGCCGCCCTGACAGGGCCAGATCCGGCGCACTTTATTCACATCCAGCGGCAGGCCGCCGGTGCGGTTTGCCTCACCCGGGCTGCCAAAGCTGTAATCCACATTGCCGAACACATCGGCCAGCGTGAACTCCGGGTGGCGCTGCAAAAATGCCGCCACCTGTCCCTCGTCCTCTTCCGGGGCAAAGGTGCAGGTGGAGTAGATCATCTCGCCGCCGGGGGCCAGGCAGACCGCCGCGTTGTCCAGGATCTGTGCCCCCAGTGCGGCGCACTGCTTCACCAGCGCTTCACAATGCTGGGTCACAGCCACGGCTTCCTTGCGGAACATTCCCTCGCCGGAGCAGGGCGCATCCACGAGAACACGGTCAAAAAACTCCGGCAGAGCGGCGGCAATGCGGCCGGTGTCCTCGTTCAGCACCACGGCGTTGGGCACGCCCATCCGCTCCAGATTGCTCCGGAGCACCTCGGCGCGGGCGGCAACGAACTCGTTGCTCACCAGCAGCCCCTGCCCGCCCAGCGCTGCCGCCAGCTGGCTGCTCTTGCCGCCGGGGGCCGCGCAGGTATCCAGCACCCGCATCCCGGGCCGGACCCCCAGCAGGGGCGCGGCACTGGAAGCGGAAGGCTCCTGCGAGTAGAACACCCCCGCATGGTGGTAGGGGTGCCGCCCGGGCTTGAAGGCAGAGTCCTGCACCACAAAGCCCGCCTTGCAGAAGGGCGAGGGCTCCACCGGAAAATCTGCCTGCGCGGCAAACTGCTCCGGCGCAGCACGCAGGGCCGAGACCGTCACGCCCCGGGCAGCAGTCTCCTGCGGGGCGGCATAGAGAGCATCGAACCGGTCACCCAGCAGAGCGCGCTCCCGGCGCTCAAAATATTCCGTAGGCATGAAAGCTTATCCTCCCATGAATAAAGCCGCCGTTCGCGGCAAAACTAAGGCTGTGAGGGAAAGCCCCCTCACGAAAGGAGTAACGAACCATGAAGGACCATAGCGAGAATCGCACCGAAAACCGCACGAACAACTGCAAGAACCAAAGCCAGAACCGCACCACCAATCAGACCACCAACGAGCACAAGCACCCCAACCAGTATACCAAGGGTGCTGACGACGAGGGTGCCAAGAACAAGAAGTAACACCGCATAAGAAAGCCCGCTGCCTTCCCTGCACTGTTTTCCAGTGCGGAAAGCAGCGGGCTTTCGCGTTTTATTTCTGGTTCGGGTCAAACTGCTGCCACAGGGCATCGAACAGCTCTTCCACACGGGCCATCTGCCCGGTGAGGTAGAGCCAGCCCAACAGACACTCAAAGCCGGTGGAAGCGCGGTATTCCTCGGGGGAAGCGTGCTTGGCCACACTGGCCTTGCTGGCGTTGCGGCCCCGCTTGAACACGGCCAGCTCCTCCTCTGTGAAGAGCGGCTCCAGCAGCTGCTCCTCCCGGAACTGTGCCCGGGCCGAGACATACTTGACCTTTTCCACATTGAGCTTGCCTGCCGACATCCGGTGATGCCGTGCCAGACGGGTGCGCACCAGCAGTTCCAGCACGCTGTCTCCCACAAAGGCCAGCGCCAGCGGGTTCAGCTCACGGGGGTCGATGGTTTCTTCCTGCATTGTTGTAATCCTCGCCCTCTCCGTCATTGCTTACGCAATGCCACCTCTCCCAAAGGGGAGAGGCACTTGCAGCTTTCAGACAGGATTCAGCAAAACAGAAGCTGTGAACCTGTCAGATGCGTTGGCTCCCCCTTCGGGGGAGCTGGCGAGCGCAGCGAGACTGAGAGGGCCGTCTCCTTTTAGAAGATATAATCGAACTGATATTCACCAATGAGGATGGTGTCGTTCTCCTGCACGCCCTTTTCCACCAGTTCGGTCAGGATGCCGCTCTCATCCAGCTGACGCTGGAAATACTGCAGGCTCTCGTAGTCATCCACATTGCTGCCGGCCAGGATATACTCCAGCCAGGGCGCGTCGATGCTCCACACATGGGCCTCCATCCGCTGGATGGTATAAGCACGGTCGTTGGCCTTGGGCTCGGGCTTCTTGTACTCGGGGGTGAACACAGGCACCGGCGGGATATCCTTCAGGCGGTTGTAGACCAGGCCCGGCAGCTCCCGCACGCCCTGCATGGTGGCGGCAGAGATGGGCACAAAGGTCAGGCCCTTGCCCTCCACATAGCTGCGGAAGCTCTCGATCTGCTCCTCGGTGGCCAGGTCGCACTTGTTGCCCACCACGATCTGGGGGCGCTGTGCCAGCTCGGGGCTGAACTTTGCCAGCTCCTCGTTGATCTTTTCAAAGTCCTCCACCGGCTCACGGCACTCGCTGCCGGAGACATCCACCACATGCAGCAGCAGGCGGCAGCGCTCCACATGGCGCAGGAAGTCGTGGCCCAGACCGACACCCTCGCTGGCACCCTCGATCAGGCCGGGGATATCGGCGCAGACAAAGCTGGCACCCTCACCCACCGACACGACACCCAGGGTGGGCACCAGCGTGGTGAAGTGATAGTTCGCGATCTTGGGCTTGGCTGCGCTGATGGTAGAGATGAGGGTAGACTTACCCACATTGGGGAAGCCGATCAGGCCCACATCAGCGATCAGCTTCAGCTCCAGCGTCACCTGGATGTCCTCGCCGGGCATACCGGGCTTGGCAAACTTGGGGATCTGGCGGGTAGGCGTTGCAAAATGTGCGTTGCCGTAGCCGCCGCGGCCGCCCTTTGCGATTGTGACGGGGGTGTGGTCGGACAGGTCCGCGATGACCAGCCCGCTCTCCGCGTCCTTGATCACGGTGCCCAGCGGCACCTTGATGATGAGGTTCTCGGCATTCTTGCCGTGGCAGAGGCTTGCGCCGCCCTTGCCGCCCTCGGGGGCAGTGTACTTGCGCTTGTAGCGGAAGTCCATCAGGGTGGAAAGATGATCATCCGCCACAAAGATGATGTCACCGCCGCGGCCGCCATCACCGCCGTCCGGGCCGCCAGCGGCCACGAACTTCTCACGATGGAAGCTCACTGCGCCATCGCCGCCCTTGCCCGCATGGAGCCAGATGGTGGCGATATCGATAAAATTGGTTTGTGCTGCCATACAGCCCCTCCTAACCAAACCTCTCAGCCTCGCATCCGCTCGGCAGCTCCCCGGTCAGGGAAGGCAGCATTGCAAAGCAATAACGGAGAGGTTCTCTCAAATCACTAAAAAGAGCCGGGCCACGAGGGTCCGGCTCTTCGGGTTGCAGTTTTTCAGGCAGAAGTTACTGCTTCACGCTGCACTTCTTGCCGCTCTTGCCCACGCGCTCAAAACGGACGGTGCCGTCAACCAGAGCAAACAGGGTGTCATCGCTGCCCTTGCCAACGTTCTCACCCGGCATGA
>OWKD01000070.1_pt1 | contig 46175 bp, 38 predicted proteins | sample 1732981 | NCBI WGS metagenome assembly OWKD01 (sample SAMN05065776, study PRJEB22554) | human gut metagenome | biome: ENVO:2100002; feature: ENVO:00000062; material: ENVO:00002003 | host: Homo sapiens | place: USA
CTGGCCGCTGCCCCAACAGCTCCTCCCTGTTTCCGCCGCTGGCGGCGGTCGTCGCTGTTGCTCCCAAGGGGGGAGCCTCTGGCGAAGCGGGCAAGTTTTTCTGCAATTTTGTGAAACCTGCACAGCGGATACAGGGCCAATTTGGGAATATAATGAAAATCAAGAATAATATTGACAAAATCACAGGGGGGGGGTATAATGCTTTCATAGGCTGATGGTCGGAAACGGACGGTCGGCCCCTAAAATTCATTTTATCATCATGTGGGAGGAAACAACATGAAAATGGCAAAGAAACTTCTGGCCGTCGTCCTCGCTGGCGTTCTGGCCCTGTCTGTCCTGACGGGCTGCGGCAATGCTGCAAGCACCAAGACCATTGCAGATGCAATGAGCGATATGGGTAAGGCAGAAAAAGTTGAGTTTAAGGCAGATTCTAAATTAAACGAGAAGGCAAAGGCTATCGCGAATAAGTGGGTCGAGCTGGAAAACACGGAGTTTGATACAGAAGATGAATATGTGAAAGCAATGAAGAAGAGTTTCATGGACATCATGGGTGAAACTTATAACGATAAGTATGTTTTCGTTGCAGTTACGGAGACGAAGGGCTATAATGTTACGGCTCAGGCCTACAATCTGCTCCAGACTATGGATAATGTCAATGATGCGGTCGATAAGAAAGAGCCTGCTGATGTTTACTATGTTGGCACGGCTACCATTACGGTGGAGGGTGAAGGCTATCGCCTTGCCGTCATCACTGCGGATGCTGAAGATATCAAAAAAGCATGATTGATACTGAGAAGAAATGACTTTTCTCATCTGTCATAACAGCAAATAATAAAACAGCGAGGCCCGGAGCGTTTCCACTCCGGGCCTCGTTTGTTTCGAAATCAATAGTGCAGGTCGTCGGCAGTCAGTGTCTCAAGCACGGGCAGCATGGCGGCGGCCTCTGCCTTTGCGGCGGGCAGGTCCATGTCGCGGTAGTTGCCGCACTCCACCTCGCTTGCGCCGGGCACATCGCCCTCGAAAGCGGCCATGAAGCGGAAGGACTCCACCGTCAGGGCCAGAGCCTCCGCGGGGGAAAGGCCCCGGGTGAGCAGGTAGAAGCCGGTGCGGCAGCCCATGGGGCCGACGTAGACGACGCCGTCCTTGTACTGGCTGTTGCGGGCGTAGGTGGCGAAAAGGTGCTCCAGTGTGTGGGCGGCACCGGTGGAGAGATAGTCGCCGTGGTTCGGTTTCTTCATCCGGATGTCCCACGTCAGCACGTCGCCGTCCTGACGGCTCAGGTACATACCCCGGCCGAGCTTGGTGTGGTCTACGCAGAAGCTTGCGATGCGTTCCATGCTGCGCCTCCTAAAAATCAGGCCTGCAGGCGCTGGACGCTGCCGTGTGCGCAGTCCACAGCGACCATCAGGCCGTCGCGGATGTGGGCGGTAGCGCCGACGGCACCCACGATGGTGGGCTTGAGCAGGGCCTTGCCTGCGATGGCGGCGTGGCTGTTCAGGCCGGCTTCCTCGACCACCAGAGCGGCGGCGTCGCGGACGTAGCTCAGCATCTCGTTGGAGGTGGAGGGCACCACCAGCACCATGCCGGGCTTGAACTTTGCGCGGATCTCCTCGAGGGTGTGGCAGACACAGGCCTTGCCGGTGGCGTTGGCCAGAGCAGCGCCATCGGGGCCGATGCCGACGCCGGTGGACAGGCAGTTGCCGATCATGTGGATCTTGATCATGTTGGTGGTGCCGGAGACGCCCACGGGGACGCCTGCGGTCACGACAGCCAGCTCGCCGTCGTGGAGGTAGCCGTTCTCCTTGGCCAGAGCGGTGGACTTCTCGATCAGCTCATCGGTGCTGGTGGCGAGGTCCATCATGAGCGGGGTGATGCCCCAGGAGACGGAGAGCTGGCGCTGCACCTGCTCGTCCATGACGCAGGCGATGATGGGCTGTGCGGGGCGGTACTTGCTCAGCAGGCGGGCGGTGTTGCCGGACTCGGACACGGTGACGATGGCAGAGGCGTTGACGTCCTTTGCGGTCAGACAGGCGGCGTGTGCGGTGGCGTCGCTGACGCTGATCTGGCCGGCGGCGTCGGTCAGGCGGTTGTCGCGGTAGTGCACCTCGTTCTCGGTGCGCTCGGCGATGGCGGACATGGTCTTCAGGGCCTCAACAGGGTATGCGCCCGCAGCGGTCTCGCCGGAGAGCATGATGGCAGAGGTGCCGTCGTAGATGGCGTTGGCCACGTCGGAGATCTCGGCGCGGGTGGGGCGGGGGTTGACAATCATGCTGTCCAGCATCTGGGTGGCGGTGACGATGGGTTTGCCGAAGGAGAAGGAGCGGTCGATGACGCTCTTCTGGATGCCGGGCAGCTCGGTGAAGTCGATCTCGACGCCGAGGTCGCCGCGGGCGACCATGACGGCGTCGGCAGCGGCGAGGATGCTGTCGATGTTGTTGACGCCCTCGCGGTTCTCGATCTTGGCGATGATGCGGATGTGGGAGTCATACTCGTTCAGCAGGTTGCGGATGTCGTAGACGTCCTGTGCGGTGCGGACGAAGGAAGCGGCGATGAAATCGAAGCCCTGCTGGATGCCGAAGATGATGTCATCGCGGTCGCGCTGGCTCAGGTAGGGCATGGACAGGTGGACGCCGGGGACGTTGACGCCCTTCTTGGTCTTGATCTTGCCGCTGTTCAGCACCTCGCAGACGATGTCGGTGTCGGAGACGCTCTTGATGGCCAGCTTGATGAGGCCGTCGTCCAGCATGATGATGCCGCCCTCGTGGACGTCCTGCGGCAGGTCCTTATAGGTGATGGAGCAGATCTCCTTGGTGCCCTCCACCTCGCGGGTGGTCAGGGTGAAGGTCTGGCCGGCTTCCAGCATCTCGACGCCGTTCTTGAACTCCTTCAGACGGATCTCGGGGCCTTTGGTGTCCAGCAGAGCAGCCACGGGCTTGCCCAGCTCGGTGCGGATGGCCTTCAGCATATCCAGACGGCCCTTGTGCTCCTCGTAGGAGCCGTGGGAGAAGTTGAAGCGGGCCACGTTCATGCCGTTGGCGACCAGCTCGCGCAGCACGCCGTCCTTATCGGTGGACGGGCCAAGGGTGCAGATGATCTTCGTTTTTCTCATAATATACCTCCAACAATATCTTCTTATCCTCTATGATGAGCCGCAGGGGCCGGACAAGGCCCCTCGGCTTCTGGCCGGACATCGGCCCGGTCAGGTAGTATTTCAAACCTTACCAATCTATATTATAACCGCTTGTGTACAAGAGAGCAAGAAAAAATTCGGCAAAGAAAACCTTAAATTTTCGTGATAGATGCCGGGGCGATATTGCGAAAAACAGCCCCATCGCCTATAATAAGGATAAGGAAAAGTCTCACTTCTGCCCTTTTCCGGGCAGAAGCGGGCGCGAAACTATAGAAACGGAGTGAAAGCGTAAATGGAAAAGCGCGTTTTTCTGATCGTTCTGGACAGCTTCGGCATCGGTGCAGAGCCGGACGCCGCCGCCTTTGGCGATGAGGGAACCAACACCCTCGGCGCCATCGCCAAGCACCCCAACTTCAACTGCCCCAATCTGAAAAAGCTCGGACTGTTCAACATCGACGGCGTGACCGCCGGTGAAAAGGACACCGCCCCCACCGGCTCCTTCGCCCGCCTGCAGGAGCAGAGCATGGGCAAGGATACCACCATCGGTCACTGGGAAATTGCGGGCGTCGTCAGCCCGAAACCCCTGCCCACCTTCCCGGACGGCTTCCCCGACAGCCTCATCCACGAGTTTGAGGAAAAGACCGGCCATAAGGTGCTCTGCAACAAGCCCTACTCCGGCACACAGGTGCTGAAGGACTACGGCGAGCAGGCCATGAGGGAGGATGCCCTCATCGTCTACACCAGCGCCGACAGCGTTTTTCAGGTGGCCGCAAACGAGGAGCTTGTGCCGGTGCATGAGCTGTACCGCTATTGCGAAATTGCCCGCGAGATGCTGAAGGGCGAGTACGGCGTGGGCCGCGTCATCGCCCGCCCCTTCCTCGGCCGCACCGCCGACACCTTCTACCGCACCACCAACCGCCACGACCTGAGCCTCAAGCCGCCTCGCAAGACCATGCTGGACCTGCTGAAGGACGCGGGCAGGGACGTCATCGCGGTCGGCAAAATTTTCGACATCTTCGACGGCGAGGGCGTGACGGAAAAGATCAAGACCACCGGCAATACCAACGGCATCGCCTTCACCAAGGCATTGCAGACCCGCGACTTCGAGGGTCTGGCTTTCGTGAACCTTGTCGATTTCGATATGCTCTACGGCCACCGCCGCGATGTGGCAGGCTACGCTGCTGCTGCCACCGAGTTCGACAAGTTCCTTGCCGACTTCATCCCCGGGATGCGGGAGGGCGACATCCTGATGGTCACGGCCGACCACGGCTGCGACCCCTCCTACACCAAGACCACCGACCACACCCGCGAGTATGTGCCTTACCTCATCTGCGGCAAGGGCGTCAAGCCGGGCGTTGACCTCGGCACCAAGCTCTGCTTCGGCACCATCGCACAGACCATCTGCGACTATCTGGGCGTGGATGCCTCCACGCTGGATGGCAAGAGCGTGCTGGGCGACATTCTGGCTTAAATCTGAATAAAAAATGGCCCGCTGCGATGCAGCGGGCCATTTTTATTCCCTTGTTTATGCGGCGGGGGTCGAAGCGCTGGAGGAGTCGCCGCCCGTGCCGGAGCCGAAGAGGGCGTCCAGCACGGTGGAAGCGGCCTGATGCAGGGACGAAGCCGCCTGCTCGACCTGCTCCTGTGTCGGCATACTAAAGGACGGCGACTCGGTGGAGTCTGCCGGGGCCTCTTCGCTGCCCTCTGCGGGGGCTTCGGTGGAAGCGTTTGGCTCGCCGGAGGTGCTGCCCTCGGCGGGCTGGCCGTCAGCGGCCTCGCTCTCCGCGGGGACGTCGCTCGGGGCAGGCTCTTCCACGATCACGCTGTCGGGAGACTCCTCCGGGACGGACGCGGCGGCGTTGGGGTCGGCCGTCGGGGTATGGACCTCGGTCTTCTCGGGGGTCTGGCTGGTGCTGGTGAGCTTGTCTTCGCCGCCCAGCACCGCAGCGATGAGGGCTTTGGCCTCATTGACCGAGTTCTCATCTGGCTTCATGACGTAAAGGCTCTGGCCCTTGGCGGAGTAGCACTTGGAGCTCTTTGCGCCCGAGCCGGTGACGGTGTAGCTCTGGATGTCCCAGCTGGCGAGGTCGCCCAGCTGCATCCGCACCAGCGCGGAGATCTGCTCCTGCGAGAAGCTGGTCACGAAGCAGTCGGCAGCGGCGTCCATCAGCTTGGAGAAGCTCATCAGCAGGGTGGGGGACTTGAGCTTGTTGGCCATCGCGTCGATGACCTTCATCTGGTTGATGCCGCGCTGGATGTCGCCGGTCTTGAAGGCGTGGCGCTCCCGGGCGAAGGCCAGGGCGGATTTGCCATCCAGATGGTTCCAGCCCTCAGCGAAGGTGGTGGGGTCATAGTAGCCGGGGCTGCCGACGGAGGTGAAGGCCTGATCGGAGTAGACGTCTACGCCGCCGATGGCGTCGATGATGCTGATGAAGCCCGCAAAGTTGATGCGGATGTAGTGGTCCACGTCCACACCGTAGAGGTTGCCCAGCGTCGCCATGCTGGTCTCGACGCCGTAGAGTCCGGCGTGGGTCAGCTTGTCCTTGCTTTCCGTGCCCGCGAGGTCAACGTAGTAGTCGCGGGGGGTGTTGATGAGGGCCGCCTGCTTGGTGACGGGGTTGACGACCGCGAGGATGTTCACGTCGCTGCGGGCATTTTCGGTCAGCTCACCGCGGTTGTCCACGCCGCTGAGGTAGACCACAAAAGGCTCTTTGGTGATCTTGTTGGCCTCTGCGCCGGTGAGCAGGCCGGAGGTGACATTGTTCAGGGTCGTGAGGCCCTGCTGTGCCCAGACGCAGCCCACAGCCAGCGCGGCGCAAAGCATGACGGACAGAACCCGTGCTACGACCGCACCGGTGCGGGAAGCAAGGCACTTGCGCACCAGCAGCCAGAGCAGCACCAGCAGCGCCGTGATGATGACGAGATAGAGCACCGGCAGCATCTGGGTGCGCCAAAGCTGCACCAGCGCGGCAAGGCTCAGGACGGCCTGCAATCCCAGCAAGACCATTCCTCCTTTCGGGAGCTTATCGGCAGAAGGAGCGGCCTCACTGGGGTGCAGCGGCTCCCACTGTTTATGGGGCGGGACGGGAGACTTCGGCGGTTCAGACGGAAGCCCGGCCTCCGGCTGCGGCGCAGATGCGGGCCGGGAGGGCCGGGGAGGCTCCGGGGAGAAGAAGTCGGCGCTGTCCACCTCGACCTCGTCCGGCTCGCTGCGCTTGATGCCCCGATGGATATGCCGGGGGCCTTCGTCGTTGTTCTGGGGATGGGTATGCTCGTTTTCGTCAAACATAGGCGTTCACTCCTTTGGATGCGTATGCCATCAGGTGGTGGGTATGATGGTCAGCACCGCCCGCGCGGGCAGGCAGGTGGCCGTCTGGTCTTCTTCGCTCAGCCAGCCGAAGGACTCGCAGACATGATCCGGGCAGGGCGAGTCCACAAAGCGGGCTGCGCCGTTCTGAATGCGGATATGGACGGTGAGATAGCCGGTGTCCACATCATAGTCGGCGTCCGTTTCGAGGGGAAAGGTCAGCTTGGTGTTGGCGTCGCCATAGATCAGCTCGGCACAGAGTGGGGCACCGGTCTGGCCGGCCCTGCGCACCAGCAGCAGCGCGGCGGCTGCGGCCAGAATGACGGCGGCAAAGACCAGATTCAGCAGCAGTTTTTTGTGTCGTTTCATAGAAGATCATCCTTTGAGGGGGATCTGCTCCAGCTCGGCCAGCCAGAGGCCGGCGGCGGCGTCGCTGGGCATCCGCCAATCGCCGCGGGGCGAGAGGGTGACGCTGCCCACCTTGGGGCCGTCGGGCAGGCAGCTGCGCTTGAACTGCTGGGCAAAGAACCGCCAGTAGAAGTTGCGCAGCCAACGGTAGAGCACCTCGTCCGGGTACTCGGCCCGGCCTGCGAAGGCCGCCTTGGCCAGTCGGAAGATCTTCGCCGGGCCGAAGCCGAAGCGGAGGACATAGTAGAGATAGAAGTCGTGCAGCTCGTAGGGGCCGACGAGGTCTTCCGTCTTCTGGGCAATCTCGCCGTCCTTGGCGGGCAGAAGCTCGGGGGAGACGGGGGTGTCGAGGATGTCCAGCAGCACCCGGCGCAGCTCGGCGGAGGCGGCGATGTCGGCCTCGTACCGGACGAGGTGGCGCACCAGCGTCTTGGGGACACCGGCGTTGACGCCATACATGCTCATGTGGTCGCCGTTGTAGGTGGCCCAGCCCAGCGCCAGCTCGGAGAGGTCGCCAGTGCCGACGACGAGGCCTCCGGTGCGGTTGGCCGTGTCCATCATCTCGAGGGTGCGCACGCGGGCCTGTCCGTTCTCAAAGGTGACGTCCAGCACCTGCTCGTCCTGCCCGATGTCCTTGAAGTGGCTGTGGACGGTGTTGGCGATGTCGATCTCGGTAAAGCTGACGGCCAGCTCGTCGCACAAAATTTCCGCATTGCTGCGGGTGCGGCGGGTGGTGCCGAAGCAGGGCATGGTGACAGCCAGCACGTCGCTGGTGGGACGGCCCAGCTGCTTCATGGCGCGGACGGCTACCAGCAGCGCAAGGCAGCTGTCCAGACCGCCTGAGATGCCGATGACGGCTGTTTTGGCGTGGGCGTGCTCAAGACGCTTGGCGAGGCCGTCGGCCTGCATCTTCAGGATCAGCTCGCAGCGCTCGGCCCGGCGGCGCTCGTCGTGGGGGATGAAGGGGGTGGGGTCCACCCAGCGGGAGAGGGGCGTTTCGGTGAGGGTGAGGTCGAAATCGACGGTCAGATAGCCCTCGGTGCTGGGTTCGAAGCTGGTGTTGCGCGCCCGCTCCGACTCCATCCGCTGGCAGTCCAGCTCGGTCTCGGCCCAGCCGCCCTCAAACGGCGAAGTCTCGGCAAGGAGCGTGCCATTTTCGGCGATGAGGTCGTGGCCGGCAAAGACCATGTCCTGCGTGCTCTCGCCGTGGCCCGCCGAAGCGTACAGGTAGCCGCAGAGGAGGCGGGCGGACTGGTTCGACACCAGCGTCCGGCGGTACTCGGCCTTGCCGACGGTCTCGTCGCTGGCCGACAGGTTGGCGATGACCGTAGCACCGGCCAGCGCATGGAAGGTGGAGGGAGGCAGGGCGCTCCAGAGGTCTTCGCAGATCTCCACACCCAGCACGAAGCTGGGCATCTGGCGACAGCGGAAGAGCAGCGAGGTGCCGAAGGGAACCTCCTGCCCGCAGACTGTCACGGTCTCCACCTCGGTGCTGCCCGGGGTGAACTGGCGCTTTTCGTAGAACTCACCGTAGTTGGGGAGGTAGGTCTTGGGCACGAGGCCCAGCAGACGCCCGCCGCAGAGGACGGCGGCGCAGTTGTACAGCTTGCCCCGCACCAGCAGCGGCAGGCCCACGAGGGCCACGACGTCCAGCTCCCGGCTGGCGTCCAGCAGGGTCTGCAAGCCATCCAGTGCGCCCTGCTGCAGCGTGCGCTGTAAGAACAGGTCGCCGCAGGTGTAGCCGGTGAGGCAGAATTCGGGAAAAACTGCCAGCCTGACGCCCCGGGCGGCGGCATCCTTCAGCTGGGATAAGATCTGGGAAGTGTTATAAGCGCAGTCGGCCACCCGCAGAGAGGGCGAGAGGGCAGCTGCTTTCAAAAAACCATCATTCATCGGAGGATTTCACATCCTGTCTGTTTCATTGTGCCCCGGCAGAGCGATGCTCGGCGGGGTTTTGCTCAGTATACCACAAAACGGCTCAAACGAAAAGTGACAGTATGGGGAAAGAAAGAAAAAAACGCCGCCTGCACACCGCAGACAGCGCGTTCAAAGCTCAAAAGATGGAAAACGAGATAGACCGTAAGCCGGGTTCTGTATTAAACGACGATCTGTCTAGACCTGCCATTGCTGACAGGTTCGTGCCGCCTTCGGGACACGCGAGCAGCGCTGTACGTCCCATATAGGCGTTGCTTCCGGTAGGGTTTACAAAGCCGCATAGTCACCCATGCGCTGGTGAGCTCTTACCTCGCCCTTTCATCCTTACCGCATTGCTGCGGCGGTTTCCTTTCTGTTGCACTTTCCCTGAGGTCACCCTCGGCTGCCGTTAGCAGTTACCGTGCTCTGTGAGGCCCGGACTTTCCTCAGAGCGGTCAAAGCCGCCCCGCCGCCGTATGTTCCACTCGTTTTCCGCTCCCAATCATACCATAAAAAAACAAGATTTGCAAGAGAAAGAGAATTTTGATATACTTATCCTATATATTGCCCGCACTGGAGGTGGGAAGATGAAGCTCTATTTCAAGGTCCCGCCTGAGGCGGATGGGGCGCTGCTGCGCAGCTTTCTGCGCCGGTGCAGCGTCTCTGCCGACCTTTCCCGGGCCGTGAAGTTCCGGGGCAGCGGCTTTTTTGCCGACGGCGTGCCCATTCTGGCCAACCGCCGGGTCGAGGCCGGGCAGGTCATCTCCTTCGAGCTGCCGCCGGAGGGGGAGGGCGTCGCGCCGCAGAGCGGCATCCCGGTGAACGTCGTCTATGAGGATGCCTTTGCCCTCGTGCTGGAAAAACCGCCCCGCCTCGCAGTGCACCCCACCCTGAACTACCCGCTGGGCACGCTGGCGAACGGCTATGCGGCATGGGCGGCTCAGCGGGGGAACAGCCCGGTCTTCCGCCCGGTGAACCGGATCGACAAGGATACCAGCGGCCTCGTGTTGGCGGCGCAGAACGGTTACGCTGCCCCGCTGCTGGCCGGACGGGTGGAAAAGCTCTACTACGCCGTCGTGGAGGGGGAGCTTCCCCTCGGCCCGGGCGTCATCGATGCGCCCATCGGGCGGCAGGGCGGGAGCATCATCGGTCGCTGCGTCACGCCCGACGGCAAGCCCAGCCGGACGGAGTATACTATTTTAGAGGCAGAAAACGGCCTCAGCCTCGCGGCCTGCGTGCCGGTGACGGGCCGCACCCATCAGATCCGGGTGCATTTTGCTTCCATCGGCCACCCGCTGGCCGGGGATGACCTCTACGGCGGGAGCAGGGCCCGCATCGGACGGCAGGCCCTCCACTGCGCCCGCCAGACGTTCCGAGTGCCGCGCTGTGAGACGCTGGAGGACGGCATCTGCATCGAAGCGCCGGTGGACGAGACGACCCTGCGCACGGTGACGGTGGAAAGCCCGCTGCCCGCCGATATGGCGCAATTCTTTCGCTGAATTTGTGAATTTCGTGAAAAGTAGGTGAAAGCTTGGCCCAAATTTTGTGTCAATGCTTGTTTCGGCGCGGGCAGGGTGTATAATAAATAGAGTATTCTTGTAAAAAAGCTGCACTTATGCGGCAGCATGTCGATATGAGAGATAAATCAGAATCTCCTGAAGATACAGGAAGGAGCATCCTTTTTTGCTGGAAGATAAAACAACTGAAACGCGGCAGGACGTGCCGACCGCTGCGCCGCAGCACAGCAGCTTCCGCGCAAGGCTGCGCTCACGATGGGCGCAGTTCCAGTGCGTCCGTCTGCTGCGCCGCCACCGGCGCTTCCGCCTCCGCCGCCATCGGCTGGACAGCGCAGCCAAGAAGCTGGGGGCTTCGCCGCTGGCGGCACGCATCGGCGCAGTGCTCTATGCACTGGGCTTTGGTGCAGAGTATGCTGCGGTGCGTGCCGGGCGAGGCGTCAAGCACTTGGCCCTCTTGGGCGTCCGGGGCATCTGCCGCTTTGCAAAAGACCTGACCGAGACGGCTTTCCCGGGTGCGGCACAGGTCGTCAAGGATCTGTTCGGCCCCTTTGTGCTGCTCGTGAAGGGCATAGTGGCCCTTCTCATCCACGCCCACCAGATCCACAGAGAAAAGGGCCTTGGCGCGGCACTGAAGGCCAGCGCCCACTATCTCGCTAGCGGCGTCCGCCGCAACCTCCGGCTGCTGCCCCGGATGGCGATGTACATCCTGCCGGTCTGTGCGCTGGCGCTGGGCAGCATGGTGTTTGAATATGTCATCAACCAGCCCTACGCGCTGGCTGTGCAGGTCAACGGCGAGACCGTGGGCTATGTGGCCAACGAGGATGTCTTCGACACAGCCCGCGAGGACGTGATGGAGCGTATCAGCTACGCAGGCTCCGATAAGACGGAGCTGACCATCGAGCCGAGCTATACCATTGCCGTCGCCCACCATATGCTGGATGAGAACGAGATGGCCGACGCCATCATCCAGAGCGCAGGCGACCAGATCGGTGAGGGCACGGCCCTGTATCTGGACGGTGAGCTGACAGCGGTGTGCAGCGACGGCGACGCGCTGCGCGCGTATTTCACCAGCCGTCTGGAACCCTACGAAGTCCCCGATGACCCCAACGTGAGCGTGGGATTCAACAAGCAGGTCACACTGGAGGACGGCCTTTACTTCAAGGACAGCCTACAGGATTATGCGGACGTCGAGAAGGCGCTTTCCGGCGTCAAGCAGGCCCAGAAGGTGTACACGGTCAAGACCGGTGACACGCTCTGGGACATTGCCCATAAGAATGACCTGACCTTCCGGGAGCTGTGTGCGCTCAATACGAACTTCAAGGGCGAGCCGCTGAACGAAAAATCCAACATCCGTGAGGGCGATGAGCTGATCGTCACCAAGGAAGAAGCGGCCCTCGAGGTGCGGATCACCCGCATCGAGACCCGGGAGGAGGAGGTCGCCTTCGCCATCGAAACGACCAAATCCAACGAATATACGAAGGGCACCACCAAGGTGCTGCAGGAAGGCCAGAACGGCCTGCGCCGCGTGACCTTCCAGAACGTCTACGATACAAACAATGTCCTCGTGGAGCAGACCATCCTCTCCACCGAGGTCATCAAGGAGCCGGTGAATAAAAAGGTGGTGCAGGGCACTAAGAAGGTGAAGTCCAGCACCAAATTCATCACTGGCAGCGGCCAGTTCATCTGGCCTGTGCCGAATTACCGCTACTGCTCGCGCTGGTATGGCGGACGCCACCGGGGCGTGGACATCTGTGCCCCGGCGGGTACGCCCATCTACGCCTCCGCAGGCGGCACCATCACCAAGGCGGGTTACAACAAGGCCGGTGCGGGCACGGGCTATGGCTACTCGGTCATCATCAACCACGGCGGCGGCTACAGCAGCGTGTATGCACACTGCCTGTCCCTGACCGTCAGCGCAGGCCAGACCGTCAAGCAGGGCCAGCTCATCGGCTATCTGGGCAGCACGGGCCGTTCCACCGGCAACCACTGCCACTTTGAGATCCGTCTCAATGGTTCGTACATTCCCCCGCAGAACGTGTTCCCGGGGAGAAAATAATTTTATAAAAAGGAGAAATTCATTATGGCTACTCCTCACATCAGCGCCGAAAAGGGCGATTTCGCAAAGACTGTCCTGATGCCGGGCGACCCCCTGCGCGCAAAATTCATTGCAGACACCTTCCTGAAGGATGTCCGTCAGGTGACGGGCGTGCGCGGGATGCTGGGCTTCACCGGTACCTACGAGGGCCGTCCCATCAGTGTGATGGGCAGCGGCATGGGAATGCCCTCCATCGGCATCTACTCCTATGAGCTGTTCAAGTTCTACGATGTGGACAACATCATCCGCATCGGCTCCGCCGGCAGCTACACCGACAGCGCCAAGCTGTTCGATACCGTGCTGGCCACCGGTGCGGTCAGCGAGTCCAACTATGCCCGCGTCCAGAGCGGCAACGACCACGACATCACCTTCCCCAGCGAGGGGCTGAACGACAAGCTGCGTGCCTCCGCCAAGAAGCAGGGCATCAAGCTCATCGAGGGCAACATCCACTCCTCCGATGTCTTCTATCGTCAGCCCTCCGATGCAAAGCCCGCTTACTGGGAGCTGCTGCGGGACGAGCGCGGCTGCCTCTGCGTGGAGATGGAGAGTTTTGCACTCTTCGCCAACGCTGAGGTGCTGGGCAAGAATGCCGCCTGCCTGCTGACCATCTCGGACAGCTTTGTCTCCCCGGAGATCACCACCGCAGAACAGCGCCAGAAGAGCTTCACCGATATGATGAAGGTCGCGCTGGGGGCGGAGTACTAAGCGTTTTTGAACCAGAGAGGGTCGCTGTGTTTTGCAGCGGCCCTCTTTTTTGACGGAGGCTTTGCTTGCACTTCTGAAAAGAATGATTTATACTTAAATACACGACACAGAAGAATGTACGACACAGAAGGGAATGAGGCCGATGAACAGAGAAACGGTGAACATGGTGCGCAGTCCGATTTCTGTGGAGGGGAACATCCGGCTTGTTCCGTATTATCCGGCCTACGATACAGCACTTGCGTGGTATCAGGATGCACAGCTCTGCAAACAGGTAGATAACAGGGACTCCGTTTATGATTTGCCGCTGCTGAAGCGGATGTATCATTATCTGGACACACACGGAGAACTGTTTTATATCGAGTATCGGGGTGTGCTTTGTGGTGATGTCAGCCTGCGGACGACAGGCGAGCTGGCCATCGTCATCTGCAAGGAGTACCAGAATAAACACATCGGGCGGAAGGTCATCGAAAAAATGCTGGAGATGGCTCGGGAAAGGGGCTTGGCAGAGTGCTTCGCGCACATCTATTCCTTCAATACCCAGTCGCAGAAAATGTTTGAATCTATTGGCTTCGTCCCGCAGGACGAAGAACGCTATATCTACAAATTACAAAAAGGAGAACCGACCATGACAAAACTGACTCTGGAAGAAAAGCAGGAGCTGATTCGGATGGCTCTTGCGGCCCGGGAAAAGGCCTATGCGCCCTACAGCGGCTTTATGGTGGGCGCAGCCCTGCGGGCCGAGGATGGCCGCATCTTCACCGGCTGCAATGTGGAAAACGCTGCCTTCACCCCCACCAGCTGCGCCGAGCGAACGGCACTGTTCAAGGCTGTGGCGGAGGGCGTGACCAAGTTCACCGACATCGCGGTGGTGGGCTCCCGCCGGGGCGAGGTAAACAAGCAGATCACCTCGCCCTGCGGCGTCTGCCGTCAGGCGCTGTTCGAGTTCGGCGGCCCGGAGCTGAATGTCATCATGGCAAGAAGCCCGGAGGACTTCATCGAGCGTAGCATGGACGAGCTGCTGCCCTTCGGTTTCGGCCCCTCCAATGTGGCGGGCAACAAGGCCGTGAAAGACTGAACGCAGCTGCGCGAAAAAGACCGGACGGAGCGGATTTTCCGGGATAAGTGTGATTTTTATACAATTTTGATAAAATATTTGTAAATGTTTTGTAATCGGAAAAGACTTGCATCTGTCACTTCTTCCCGCTATACTTGAGCCAGTAAATGTGCAGGTGCGCACATTTCGTCAATAAGACGCGATTATATTAAAATAAAAGGAGAGTTTTCATTATGATGATTTCTCGTCGTAACTTTCTGGCAGTGGCTGGCGCCGCTGCTGCTGCCGCTGCTCTGACTGCCTGCGGCGGTTCTTCCTCTTCCACCGCTTCCTCCGCAGCTGCTTCCACCAGCACTGCTGCTTCCACCGCTGAGGGCGGCGAGAAGATCGTGAAGGTCGCTCTGACCTGCGACACCGGCACCATCGACGATGAGAGCTTCAACCAGGCTTGCTGGACCGCTGTTTCCGGCTACATGGGCGATGACTGCCAGTACTACATCCCCGAGGCTGACGCTTCCGATGAGGACCGCGAGACCATGATCCGTCAGGCTGTCAACGACGGCGCTGACGTCATCGTCTGCGTCGGTTACCTGTACGGCGCTTCTCTGGCATGGGCTGCTGACCAGTACCCCGATGTCAAGTTCATCGCCGTCGACGTCACGCAGGGCGACATCGGCACCGATGCCATCCCCGCAAACTGCTACTGCATCACCTTCAAGGAGGAGCAGGCAGGCTATCTGGCAGGCTATGCCATCGTCAAGGACGGCAAGACCAAGCTGGGCTTCCTCGGCGGCATGGCTGTTCCCGCTGTTATCCGTTACGGCTACGGCTATGTTCAGGGCGCTGATGCTGCTGCTCAGGAGCTGGGCACCAACATCGACATCAACTACTTCTACGGCGGCCAGTTCTACGGCGATGCAAACATCACCTCCCGTATGGAGGGCTGGTACTCCAACGGCACTCAGGTCGTCTTCGCCTGCGGCGGCGGCATCTACACCTCCGCTGTTGAGGCTGCTCTGAAGAGCAACGGCTATGTCATCGGCGTTGACGTTGACCAGAACTACATCGGTGTCAACGGCGTGGCAGACGGCTCCTTCGCTTACAACCCCTTCATCACCTCTGCAATGAAGGGCCTGACCGAGGCTGTCAACACCGCTCTGTCCGACATCGAGGCAGGCGATTGGAGCGACATCGCTGCTTCCAACGGTAACTTCGGTCTGGAGGACGGCGACTACATCGGCCTGCCCACCGATGCTGACAGCTGGAACTTCGAGACCTTCACCACCGACGAGTACGAGGAGCTGAAGAGCAAGATCAAGAGCGGCGAGATCGTTGTGGACAACAACTCTGACGACAGCACCAAGCCCACCGTCAGCGAGTTCACCACCGTCAACTATATCCAGTAATCAAGGTTTTCCCGGGCGGGATGCTCTGCAAAGGGCATCCCGCCTTTTTGCGTTCTTTCGGGCAGCGGGAGAGGACTGTTTGGCAGAATGCACAAAAGTAATACTTATGATATGGCAAAACACTAAATTTTCAAAAAGAAGTGTGCAAAACGACAAAAATACGGTATAATGGTCATTAGAATAGTATAAGTGTCGCTTGGACACGAAAGGAGAGTGAGCAGATTGGCAGAGGATTTTGTGATCGAGATGCTCCATATCACCAAGGAGTTCCCGGGCATCAAGGCCAACGACGACATTACCCTGCAGCTGCGAAAGGGCGAGGTCCATGCCCTGCTGGGCGAGAACGGTGCAGGCAAGAGCACGCTGATGAGCGTGCTGTTCGGCCTGTATCAGCCGGAGGAGGGTAAGATCCTCAAGAACGGCAAGGAGGTCGCCATCCGCAACCCCAACGATGCGAACGCACTGGGCATCGGTATGGTCCACCAGCACTTCAAGCTGGTGGAGTGCTTCAGCGTGCTGGACAACATCATTCTGGGTGTGGAGCCGAACAGGATGGGCTTTTTGCAGAAGGCCGAGGCCCGCAAGAAGGTCATGGCCCTGAGCGAGAAGTACGGCCTGCGTGTTGACCCCGATGCCCTCATCAGCGACATCTCGGTGGGTATGCAGCAGCGCGTGGAGATCCTGAAGATGCTCTACCGCGACAACGAGATCCTGATCTTTGACGAGCCTACCGCTGTGCTGACCCCGCAGGAGATCGACGAGCTGATGGAGATCATGCGCGGGTTCAAGAAGGAGGGCAAGTCCATCCTTTTCATCACCCACAAGCTCAACGAGATCATGGCGGTCGCTGACCGCTGCACCGTCCTGCGCAAGGGCAAGTACATGGGCACCGTGGACATCAAGAACACCACCAAGGAGGAGCTTTCCCGCATGATGGTCGGCCGCGATGTCCAGCTTCAGGTCGATAAAAAGCCCGCCCACCCGGGCGAGGTCGTGCTGGACGTGGAGGGCGTCACCATCCACAACGACCAGCGCAAGAAGGACTCCGTCAAGGACGTCACCTTCCAGGTCCACGGCGGCGAGATCGTCTGTCTGGCGGGCATCGAGGGCAACGGTCAGACCGAGTTCGTCTACGGTCTCACCGGCCTTGAGAAGCTGTCGGGCGGCAAGATCACGCTGGACGGCAAGGACATCACCCACGCCAGCATCCGCCAGCGCTCCAAGGACGGCATGAGCCACATCCCCGAAGACCGCCACAAGCACGGTCTGGTGCTGGACTACAGCCTCGAGAACAACATGGTGCTCCAGCGCTACTGGCAGCCCGAGTTCCAGAAGGGCGGCTTCATCCGGTCCGAGAAGGTCCGCGAGTATTCCGATAAGCTCATCGCCCAGTATGACGTCCGCAGCGGTCAGGGCAGCGCCACCATCGTGCGCAGTATGTCCGGCGGCAACCAGCAGAAGGCCATCATCGCCCGCGAGATCGACAGAGACCCCAAGCTGCTGGTGGCTGTTCAGCCTACCCGCGGCCTTGATGTCGGCGCCATCGAATACATCCACAGACAGATCGTCGCCGAGCGCGACAAGGGCAAGGCAGTCCTGCTGGTCAGCCTCGAGCTGGATGAGGTCATGAACCTGTCCGACCGCATCCTCGTTATGTACGAGGGCGAGATCGTCGGCGAGTTCGACCCCAAGACCACCACTGTGCAGGAGCTGGGCCTCTACATGGCCGGCGCACGCAAGCAGGGAAAGGAGAACAACTAAATGAACAAGAAAAAACTTTCCCACAGCAACCTCAACAGCTCCATCACCAGTGTGCTGGCCGCGCTGCTGTGCATCGTCATCGGCATGGCTGTGGGCTTCCTCGTGCTGCTGGCCATCAATCCGGCCCACGCATGGGGTGACGGCTTTGTCCGCATCGTCAAGGGCGGCTTCCATGATGCGCCCTACGGCGTCGGCAAGGAGCTGGCCAACGCAGCCCCTCTCATCATGACCGGCCTGTCCGTGGCCTTCGCGTTCAAGACCGGCCTGTTCAACATCGGTGCAGCCGGTCAGTACACGCTGGGCGCTTACGGCGCCCTCTACTGCGCCATCATGCTCAAGATGCCATGGTTCGTCTGCCTCATCGCAGCAACCATCCTCGGCGGCATCTGGGGCGCGATCCCCGGCTTCTTCAAGGCCTACTTCAACATCAATGAGGTCATCACCTCCATTATGTTCAACTGGATCGGCCTCTATCTGGTCAACGAGCTCATCTACCAGAACGGCACCGGCCCCATGTACGATGTGCGCAACACCCGCACTCTGAACCTCGGAAAGAGCGCCGAGCTGTCCAAGTCCCTCATTCCGGACTTCGGCCTGAACAAGATGTTCCAGACCAACAGTACCACCATCGCCATCTTCCTCGCAGCTGCGGTGGCCGTCCTCATCTGGGTCATCCTGAACAAGACCACCTTCGGCTATGAGCTGAAGGCCGTCGGCCTGAACAAGAGCGCAGCCCGCTATGCCGGCATCAACGAGAAGAAGAACATCATCCTCTCGATGGCCATTGCAGGCGCACTGGCCGGTTTCGGCGCAGGCCTCTACTACCTGTCCAATGTGTCCCAGTGGAACCCGCTGAACTCCACCAGCCTGCCCACCATGGGCTTCAACGGCATTTCCGTGGCCCTGCTGGCAAGCTCCAACCCCATCGGAACCATCTTCTCTGCGATCTTCATCTCCCACATCTCGGTCGGCGGCTCGTTCCTGTCCACCAAGTACTATCCCACGGAGATCTCCGACCTCATCAGCGGCATCATCATCTACCTGTGCGCATTCTCCATGCTGTTCCGGGGCAAGATCCACGCCCTGCTGTTCAGGAATGCGGACAAGACCAACGTGAATGCAGAGCCTGCCCCTGCTGAGACCAAAACCAAGAAGGAGGGCAAGTGATATGCTGCTTCTCATCAAGTATACCCTGCTGTATGGCATCGTGCTGATGCTGGTCGCTTTGGGCGGTATGTTCAGCGAGCACTCCGGCATCATCAACATCGCACTGGAAGGCATCATGGTCATCGGCGGCGTGGCGGGTGTCCTCACCCTCACTATGCTGCCTGCAAGCCTGCCTGCGTTTGCTACGGTCCTCATCGCCGTGCTGGTGGCGGCTCTCGCCGGTATGGTCTACAGCCTGCTGCTGGCCTTTGCCTCCATCAACCTGAAGGCGGACCAGACCATCGGAGGCACAGCCTTGAACCTGCTGGCGACGGCCATCGCCGTGGTCATCGCCAAGTATTTCAGCACGAGCGGCAGTGCCAAGCTGAACTACTCCAACAAGCCCTTCCTGTTCAGCCTCGGCGGTTTGGAGCTGAGCATCTTTGTCCCGCTGGGCATCGTCCTGCTCATCGTCAGCTATGTCGTGCTGTACAAGACCCGCTTCGGCCTGCGTCTGCGCGCCTGCGGCGAGCATCCTCAGGCAGCGGACTCCGTGGGCATCAACGTCTACAAGATGCGCTATGCCGGTGTCGTCATCTCGGGCGCACTGGGTGCCATCGGCGGTCTGGCTTACATCGTGCCGCCCGTCCAGACGTGGAACTTCGAGGTCGGCGTAGCCGGCGCAGGCTTCCTTGCGATGGCCGTTATGATCTTCGGTCAGTGGAAGCCCTTCAACATCTGCGGCGCGGCCATGTTCTTCGCCGTTTTCAAGAGTCTGGCCAACATCGCCGACTCCACCTTCCTTGCACAGCTCCACTGGTCCAGCAACATCTATAACATGATGCCCTTCGTGGCATCGATGGTCATTCTGGCCTTCACCTCCAAGAACAGCATGGCCCCCAAGGCCGAGGGCATCCCCTACGATAAAGGTTCCCGCTGATCCGAGGGCGTTTTTTCGGGGCGCAGCTGCTTTCCGGGCGGCTGCGCCTTTTTCGTTCTTTTTTCAACAGATTCCACAAAACGATGCTTGCTTTTGCGGAAGGATTTGCTATACTTGAAGTACAATGTCATACTTATTGCCGACGGAAGAGCGTTGGCGGAGAATACGATTTAGGAGCGTGAACTTATGCGCATTTACGATCTGATCGCAAAAAAGCGGGACGGCGGCACCCATAGCCGCGAAGAACTGGAAGCCATCGTCAATGGCTTCGTCAGCGGCGAGGTGGCCGATTACCAGATGGCGGCATGGATGATGGCCGTCTATCTGCGGGGCATGACCGACGAGGAGACTGCCGAGCTGACCGACGTGATGGCCCACAGCGGCGTCATGGTCGATCTTTCGCCCATTCCGGGCATCAAGGTGGACAAGCACTCCACCGGCGGCGTGGGCGACAAGACCACGCTGGTCATCGCACCCATCGTCGCGGCCTGCGGCGTCAAGATCGCCAAGATGAGCGGCCGCGGACTCGGCCACACCGGCGGCACCATCGACAAGATGGAGAGCGTCCCCGGCACCAAGACCGCCCTCTCGCAGGAGGAGTTCTTCGCGCAGGTGAACAAGATCGGCCTGTCGGTCATCGGCCAGAGCGAAGGCATCGCCGTGGCGGACAAAAAGATGTACGCCCTCCGGGACGTCACCGCCACCGTCAGCTGCATCCCCCTCATCGCGTCCAGCATCATGTCCAAGAAGCTGGCCTCCGGCTCGGACGCCATCCTGCTGGATGTTACCACCGGCACCGGCGCGTTCATGAAGACCGTGGAGCAGAGCATCGAGTTGGCCAAGCTGATGGTCTCCATCGGCACCCATCACGGCCGCCGCGTCGCTGCCATGATCACCGACATGGACACCCCGTTGGGCCGCAACATCGGCAACAGCCTCGAGGTCATGGAGAGCATGGATGTGCTCAAGGGGCATGGCCCCGCCGACCTGACTGAGGTGTGCTTACAGCTGGCCACCAATATGCTGGTTCTGGCCGACAAGGGCACCCCTGCCGCGTGCCGCGCCATGGCCGAGGCCGTCCTCGCGGACGGCTCCGCCTATGCAAAGTGCAAGGAAATGTTCGCAGCACAGGGCGGCGACATCCGGGTACTGGACGACTACAGCCTCTTCGAAAAGCCCGCCGCCAGCTATGAGCTGTTGGCCGAGGAGGACGGTTACATCATCGCCAACGACGCCGAGAAGATCGGCTCTGCCAGCGTGCTGCTGGGCGCAGGCCGTCAGAAGAAGGGCGACCCGCTGGACTTTGCCGCCGGCATCACCCTCCACAAGAAGCGCGGCGACTATGTCCATAAGGGCGAGAGCCTCGCTACCTTCTACGGCGCAGCCGACCGATTCGACGCTGCCGCCGCCGAGTACCGCAGCGGCCTCGTCTACGGCCCCGAAAAGCCCGAAGAGGCTCCGCTGGTCTACGCCCTCGTCACCAAGGACGGCGTGGAGCGGTACGAATAAAGCTTGAAAATGCCTGACAGCCTCGGGGTATGCGTACCCCGGGGCTGCTTTTTCCGCCGAAATGGTGCTTTGCAGTGGATAAAACAGGCAGAAGGGCCGATTTTGTAGATATTTGGCCCGAGATATGCTATAATCAACTCAATAGCGCCCAGACGGCGCAGGAGAAGAGAAAGGGTTATTCTATGAAGATCGTTTTGGTGGGCGGCGGCAAAGTCGGCACAGCGCTGGCGCGGCAGCTCAGTGAAGAGGGTCATAATGTGACCGTTGTCGATACGAACAAGGCCCGTGTGGAGCACATCGGCGAATCCTACGACGTGATGAGCATTCTCGGCAACGGCTCGTCCATCACCACCCTGTCTGAGGCGGGCGTGGAGGAGGCGGATGTCTTCATTGCAGTCACCGGCTCGGACGAGCTGAACCTGCTGTGCTGTATGTTCGCAAGAAAGGCGGGCAACTGCCACGCCATCGCCCGTGTGCGCAACCCGTCCTACAGCCATGAGCTGGACTTTATCAAAAAGCAGATTGGCATCTCGGCCATCATCAACCCTGAGATGGCAGCGGCGAAGGAGATCTCGCATCTGCTGCGCTTTCCGGGTGCAAGCAAGATCGACACCTTTGCGGACGGGCGCGTGCGGCTCATCAAGTTCGCCCTGACCGAGCAGCAGGGGCTGGACGGTGTGGCCATCCATGAGATCCCCACCCAGCTCAAGAGCGACATTCTGGTCTGCGCCGTGGAGCGTGACGGCGGGGTCATCATCCCCAACGGCAATTTCGTGCTGAAGAACGGCGATCAGGTCACCTTCCTCGCTACGCAGGAGAAGGCCCACGAGTTCTTCCAGCGCATCCATATGCCGGTGCGGCCGGTGCGCAATGCCTTCATCGTGGGCGGCGGTGCCATCGCCTACTACCTGAGTCAGGAGCTGCTGGAAAACCACATCCGCGTCCGCATCGTGGAGCGCGACCCGGCCCGCTGCAATGTGCTGGCCGAGTCCCTGCCCGAGGCACAGATCCTCAATGAGGACGGCTCCAACCGCGACTTCCTGCTCTCGGAGGGACTGGAATCCACCGAGGCCTTCGTGGCCCTGACCAACATCGACGAGGAGAACGTGCTGCTGACCCTGTTTGCCAAGAAGCACTCCAAGGGCAAGCTGGTCACGAAGATCAACCGCCTCGAGTTCGACGATATTCTGGCCGGGCTGGATCTGGGCAGCATCGTCTACCCCAAATACATGACCTGCGATTACATCGTGCAGTACGTCCGTGCATTGCAGAACGAGGCCGGCAACAACATCAAGACCCTCTACCGCATCCTCGACGACCGCGTGGAGGCGCTGGAGTTCACCGTCCACGAGGAGAGCCGGGCCACCGGCGTGCCGCTGAGCCAGCTGCATCTGAAAAAGAACCTGCTGCTCTGCTGCATCACCCGCGGCGACCGCATCCTCATCCCCCGCGGCGGCGACCGCATTCAGGTGGGCGACAACGTCATCGTCGTCACGCTGGAGCACGGCCTGCACGACCTGCGGGACATCGTGGAAGGGTAACGGGGGACAGAACGTATGAATTATGCGATCGTCTTTCGTCTGCTGGGCTATATCCTGATGATCGAGGGCGTTTTGCTGCTGCTTCCGGCGGTGACGAGCCTCATCTACGCCGAGTGGGCTGTCATGGGCGTGTTCCTGCTGACGGCGGCCATCAGTGCGGCGCTGGGCTGCGGGCTGCGGACCATCAAGCCCCGCAGCAAGGTGTTCTATATGCGGGAGGGCTTCGCGGCCACGGCGCTGAGCTGGATCGCCATCAGTATCGTAGGCGCTGTGCCCTTCGTCCTCACCGGCTGCATCCCGAACCCGGTGGACGCCCTCTTTGAGACGGTGTCGGGCTTCACCACCACCGGTGCCAGCATCCTGCCCGCCGTGGAGGGCCTGCCCAACGGCATCCTGTTCTGGCGCAGCTTCACCCACTGGATCGGCGGCATGGGCGTTCTGGTGTTCCTGCTCTCCCTGCTGCCCCTGACCGGCGGCTCCCACGTCAACCTGATGAAAGCGGAAAGCCCCGGCCCGCAGGTGGACAAGCTGGTGCCGAAGGTGCAGTCCACGGCGAAGATCCTGTACGGCATCTATTTTGCACTGACGGTGGTGGAGTTCTGCTTCCTGCTGGCAGGCGGCATGAATGTATTCGACTCGATGCTCACGGCCTTCGGCACGGCGGGCACCGGCGGCTTCGGTTTCAAGAACGACAGCTTTGCCAGCTTCTCGCCCTACATCCAGTGGGTCGTGACCATCTTTATGATCCTCTTCGGCGTCAACTTCAACGCCTATTTCCTCCTGCTGCTGCGGAGGTTCCGCCGCGCAGCGTCCAGCGAGGAGGTCCGCGCCTATTTCGGCATCATTCTGGCGGCGGTGGCCGTCATCACGGTGAACATCCGCAGCCTCTACGGCACCTTCGGCGAGGCACTGCGCCACGCGGCCTTTCAGGTCGGCTCCATCATCACGACCACCGGCTTTTCCAGCTGTGACTTCGACCTCTGGCCCACGCTGGCCAAAGAGGTGCTGGTGCTGCTGATGTTCGTGGGTGCCTGTGCGGGCAGCACCGGCGGCGGCATCAAGGTCAGCCGTTTCCTGCTGCTGGGCAAGACGCTGGGCAAGGAGCTGAAACAGGCCCTTCACCCGCAGGTGGTGGCGCCCGTCCGGATGGACGGCAAGCTGGTCAACCACGAGACCATCCGCACCACCAACGTCTATATAGCGGCCTACATCTTCCTCTTTGGAGCGAGCCTGATGCTGGTGAGTCTGGACGGCTTTGACATGGTGACAAACTTTACCTCCGTCGCCGCCACCCTGAACAACATCGGCCCCGGCCTCAATCAGGTCGGCCCTATGATGAACTTCGGGGCTTATTCCAACTTCGCAAAGCTGGTGCTCATCTTCGATATGCTGGCCGGCCGTCTGGAGATCTTCCCGATGCTGGTGCTCTTCCTGCCCGATACATGGCGGAGATTCTGAGAAACTGCTATAGCAACGACAAAGCTCCCCCGGCTTGGACTGCCGGGGGAGCTTTTTGCGGTCTCAGAACGTCAGTTCGACCTTTTCCTGTGCGCGGTACTGCAGCGCTTCCAGCAGGGAATCCTCGTCGAGGAGGCGCTTGCCTGCGAGGTCGGCCACGGTGCGGGCCACCCGGAGGATGCGGTCGTGGGCGCGGGCCGAGAGGCCCAGCGTCTCGTAGGAGGCCCGCAGGAGCTGCTCGGCGGCAGGGGTCATCCGGCAGATGCGCCGCACCTGCCCGGCGGTGAGCTGGGCGTTGCAGTGCACGCCCTCGTAGCCGGGGGCGGCGTACCGCTGGGCCTGAACAGCCCGCGCGGCAAGGACCTGCCTGCGCAGCTCAGCGCTGCTCTCGGAGGGAGAGACGCTGTGCAGCTCGTCAAAGGCGACGGGGTCCATCTCGACGCAGAGGTCGATGCGGTCCAGCAACGGGCCGGACACCCGGCTGCGGTACTGCCGCACCGCGCTGGGGGAGCAGGTGCAGGCCCGGGTGGGGTGGCCGTAGTAGCCGCACTTGCAGGGGTTCATGGCGGCAACGAGCTGGAAGCGGCTGGGGTAAGTGGCGCTGCCGGCGGCCCGGCTGACCGTGATGCAGCCGTCCTCGAGGGGCTGGCGCAGCACCTCGAGGCTCTCGCGGGAAAACTCAGGCAGCTCGTCGAGGAAGAGGACGCCGCAGTTGGCCAGACTGCACTCGCCGGGGCGGAAGAGTGCGCCGCCGCCCGCCAGTGCCGTCGAGCTGGCCGAGTGATGGGGACTGCGGAAGGGCCGGGCCGTCACGAGGCCCCGGCCTGCGGGCATCTGCCCGGCGATGGAATAGATCTTGGTGGTCTCCACGGCCTCCTCCCGGCTCAGCGGGGGCAGGATGCCGGGAAGACGCCGGGCCAGCATGGATTTGCCGGTGCCGGGTGCGCCGATGAGCAGGACGTTGTGCCCGCCTGCAGCGGCAATGACCATCGCCCGGCGGGCCAGCGGCTGACCGCAGACGTCGGAGAAATCGGGGACATGGTTCCATGCGTCGGCAGGGTCGAAAGGAACAGGAGCCGTAGGCGGGATGGTCTGGACGCCCCGCAGAGCGTCCACGACCTGACGGGCCGTTGCAGCGGGGAAGACCTGCATCTCGCTGCCGCCGGCCTCAGCGGCTTCGGCGGCGTTCTCCGCCGGGACGTAGAGCGCCCGCACCCCGCTGGCGGCGGCTTCCAGTGCCATCGGCAGCACGCCGGACACGGGCCGCAGGCTGCCGTCCAGCGCCAGCTCACCCAGAAAGGCGGTGTCCTTCGGCGGCGTTTCCAGCTGCCCGGAGGCCGCCAGCACGGCCAGCAGCAGGGGCAGGTCGTACACCGGGCCGGTCTTGCGGACATCGGCCGGGGCGAGGTTGATGGTGATGCGGCGGTCGGGCCACTTGAAGCCCAGATTCTTCAGGGCCGCATGAACGCGGTCGCCGCTCTCCCGGACGGCAGAGTCCGGCAGGCCGACGATGGAGAGGGCGGGCATCCCGCCCGAGATGTCGGCCTCGACCTCTACCGGGAAGCCGTTGAGGCCCTTGAGGCCGAAGCTCTTGAGGACTGCGTACATGGGGCGCTCCTTTCTGCCCGACAGGGGGCGGCAGGGCCATTAAAATTTTTGATTTGTGCTGTTGTATCCATCTCAAAAAAAGAATCACTGCGCGATTCTACGTAGTTTCGATGTTTATTTTGAAATAACGGACGAAAAATGTAAAATCGTTGGATAAGAAACGACTAAGAAATGGAAAAAGCAGGGCATTGCCGTCCGGGTTCGACACAATTTTTTATCTGAATCTATTATATTAGAGGGCATGTGAGATGTCAACGAGACACGCGCAATGAGAACAGGCAAAAAACAAGATCGGAGGAAGGATCATATGGTTGCGAAAGAGTACTGCTGTTACACCCGGCCCTATTCGAATATCGAAGGCTATCAGCGCGCATACACGCTGTGCTATTACGCAAGCCTGGAGAAAGAGGGTGTCGTGTTGGCAGTGCAGCGGCAGCAGGGCGGGGAATGCACGACGGAACAGGTCATCTGCCCGACGGGAGACTTCGGGCGGCTGATGCCTTTGATGCGATATCTGTGCGAAAATGGCGTTGGACTGGGCCATTGGATGGAAGTGCTGGACGACGCAGGGGTGACCTACTGGCCCTGTATGGCAGCAGAGGGAGGTCGGCAAAGCGGAAAGCCGACGCGATTTGTAGCATTTGCTGGTTTTGAGGGGGAAAACTTGGTACATAATCCTGAATTGACACAAAGCGTTTAAAAGCTTATAGTATAAGTAGACTTGGATGAATTTGTCCATTATGGTCAAAAATAACAAAGGTAAGGTGTGCAATATGTATCAGGATGAGTATAAGCGCTGGCTGGCAGCAGATCTGGAAGACGCAGATCTGAAGCCGGAACTGGCCAAGATCGAGGGAAATGACGACGAGATCAAGGACCGCTTCGCCGTTGCGCTGAAGTTTGGCACCGCCGGCCTGCGCGGCGTGCTGGGCGCTGGCACCAACCGTATGAACATCTACGTCGTGCGTCAGGCCACGCAGGGTCTGGCAAACTGGGTCAAGACGCAGGGCGGCAATCAGACCGTGGCCATCAGCTACGACAGCCGCCTCAAGAGCGACATCTTTGCCAAGACGGCTGCCGGGGTCCTGGCAGCGAACGGCATCAAGGTGCGCATCTACGACGCGCTGATGCCGGTCCCCGCCCTGAGCTTTGCCACCCGTTACTACGAGTGCAACGCGGGCATCATGGTCACAGCTTCGCACAACCCTGCCAAGTACAACGGCTACAAGGCCTACGGCCCCGACGGCTGCCAGATGACCGATGACGCCGCCGCTATCGTCTACGATGAGATCCAGAAGACCGATGTCCTCACCGGCGCAAAGTACATCTCCTTTGCAGAGGGTGTCGAGCAGGGCCTCATCCGCTTTGTGGGCGACGACTGCAAGAACGCCCTCTACGCCGCCATCGAGGCACGTCAGGTGCGCCCGGGCCTGTGCAAGACGGCTGGCCTGAAGCTGGTCTACAGCCCCCTGAACGGCTCCGGTCTGGTGCCGGTCACCCACGTCCTGAACGATATGGGCATCACCGACATCACCATCGTGCCGGAGCAGGAGTATCCCAACGGCTACTTTACCACCTGCTCTTACCCCAACCCTGAGATCTTCGATGCCCTGAAGCTGGGCCTCGACCTCGCCACCAAGACCGGTGCAGACCTGATGCTGGCCACCGACCCCGACGCCGACCGCGTGGGTATCGCTATGAAGTGCCCGGACGGCAGCTATGAGCTGGTCTCCGGCAACGAGATGGGCGCTCTGCTGCTGGACTACATCTGCGCAGGCCGCACCGAGAAGGGCACCATGCCGAAGGACCCCGTCGCCGTCAAGTCCATCGTCTCCACCCCGCTGGCCGACGCCATTGCCGCTCATTATGGCGTGGAGATGCGCAGCGTGCTGACCGGCTTCAAGTGGATCGGCGATCAGATCGCAAATCTGGAGGCTGCCGGTGAGGTGGATCGCTTCATCTTCGGCTTCGAGGAGAGCTACGGCTATCTGGCCGGGCCCTACGTCCGCGATAAGGACGCCGTCATCGGCTCCATGCTCATCTGCGAGATGGCCGCTTACTACCGCAGCATCGGCTCCTCCATCAAGCAGCGTCTGGAAGAGATCTACAAGGAGTATGGCCGCTACCTGAACAAGGTGGACAGCTTCGAGTTCCCCGGCCTGACCGGCATGGAGAAGATGGCCTCCATCATGCAGAAGCTGCGTGACGAGCCGCTCACCGAGATGGCCGGCCACAAGGTGGTCAAGGTCACCGACTACAAGAAGCCCGAGGAGACCGGCCTGCCTGCCGCAAATGTCCTCATCTACACTCTGGACAACGGTGCTACCGTGGTCGTCCGTCCCTCCGGCACTGAGCCGAAGATCAAGACCTACTTCACCACGCTGGGCAAGGACCTCGCCGAGGCACAGGCTCAGAAGGATGCTCTGGCTGCTGCCATTGAGCCCATCCTCGCATAACGCGGAAATCCTATCAGAAATTTATGCCCCCGTTCAGCGCCAAAAGTGCTGCACGGGGGCATTTTTGATGGGTGTGGGCGGTTGCAGTTTGGGGCCTGATACGCTATAATATTCAATGAATCATAATAAGCTCCGGGCAGTGTGGCACGGGGCAGGAAGAAAATGGGGCAGGTGTAAGAAATTGGACTATCGTGTGACGGCTGTTCTGGTGGCGGCAGGCTCCTCCACCCGGATGGGATTTGATAAACTGAGCTTTGATCTGGGCGGCGAGACCGTGCTGGAGCGGAGCGTCCGGGCTTTCGACGAGTGCCCGGAGGTGGACGAGCTGGTTCTGGTGACTGGCGCGTCGGGCGAGAACGCAGAGCGGGCCGCAGCCCGGTGCAAAAAGCCGGTGCAGCTGGTGCGGGGCGGTGCGACCCGGGCCGAAAGCGCCCGGAACGGCGTAGCCGCTGCCCACGGGGCGCTGGTGGCCGTCCACGATGCGGCCCGGCCCTTCGTGAGCGGGGAGGTCATCGCCGCCGTGCTGAAGGCGGCTGCCCGCTGCGGGGCTGCCGCCCCGGCAGTGCCGGTGAAGGACACCATCAAGCAGGCAAAGGGCGGCAGCGGCAAGACGGTGCCCGCCGGCTGCATGGTGGAGGATACCCCCGACCGCAGCACCCTTTATGCGGTGCAGACGCCCCAGTGCTTCGACCGCGCAGCCTATCTGGCGGCGCTGGACGAGCTGGACGAGGCCCGCGCCCGCCTCGTCACCGACGATTGCAGCCTGTTCGAATTAACGGGCCGTCCGGTGGAGCTGGTGCAGGGCGACTACGCAAACATCAAGATCACGACCCGGGAAGACCTGCCCCGGGCGGAGAACGGAGGAAAGAAGATGCGCATTGGTCATGGTTACGACGTCCATCGTCTGGTGGAGGGCCGCAAGCTCATCCTTGGCGGCGTGGAGGTGCCCTATGAGAAGGGCCTGCTGGGCCACTCGGACGCCGATGTGCTGGCCCATGCGGTGATGGATGCCGTGCTGGGCGCGGCAGCGCTGGGCGACATCGGCCAGCACTTCCCCGATACGGCGGAGGAGTACGCCGGGGCGGACAGCCTCGTGCTGGCCCGCCGGGTGGCGGAGATCGTCGCCGCACAGGGCTGGCGCATCGAGAACATCGACGCCACCATCCTCTGCCAGCGCCCCAAGCTGGCCCCCTATATCCCGGTCATGCGGGAAAAGCTCGCCGCCGCCTTCGGACTGCCGGTGGAGGCTGTGAGCGTTAAGGCGACCACCGAAGAGCATCTGGGCTTTACCGGCGAGGGGCTGGGCATCGCAGCCCACGCCGTCGCCCTCATCGAAGCTGTGTGAACGGGAGAGTGTGACCCATGACTCTGAACTCTATCGTAGCAAACTTTCAGACCTTCAAGCTGGTAGACCTGCTGGACATCCTCATCATCGCGTTCCTCATCTACCAGCTTCTGGGCATCGTCAACCGCACCCGGGCCGGTCAGCTGGCCAAGGGCGCGCTCATCGTGCTGGCGGTCTATCTGGTGGCCAACATCCTGAATATGCGCACCGTTACTTGGCTGTTGAACTCGCTGCTGCAGGTCGGTCTGCTGACGCTGGTGGTGCTGTTCCAGCCTGAGATACGGCGTGCGCTGGAACGGATGGGCCAGACCGACCAGTGGGCCTACCGCTTTTTCAACAAGAGCCGCTACAACGACACCAGCCTCAAGGGCGCGTGGCGCAGCGCCATCATCGCCATCTGCGATGCCGCCGAGCGCTTTTCGGAGACCAAGACCGGCGCCCTCATCGTGCTGGAACGGAACACCAACCTCTCGGAGATCGTCCGCACCGGCACTCCCGTGAACAGTGCGGTCAACCTTGAGGTGCTGGGCACCATCTTCTACGAGGGCACCCCCCTCCACGATGGAGCGGCCATCATCGAAAATGGCCGCATCAAAGCCGCAGGCTGCGTGCTGCCCCTTTCCAACAACCTCGACCTCGGCAAGGACATGGGCACCCGCCACCGCGCCTGCCTCGGCATTGCCGAGAACTCCGACGCCATCGCCATCGTGGTCAGCGAGGAGACCGGCATCATCTCGATGGCGAAGAACGGCGTCCTCATCCGTCACTTCGACCGCCAGACCCTCTACACCCGTCTGGTGGATGAGATGATCCCCAAGGAGACGGCCAGCGAGAAGAGCGCCGCCGAGGGCTGGAAGGCCCGGGGCAAGCGCCTGCTGAACTGGGTGAACGCCAAAGAGGAGGAAGAGCAGCAATGAGCACCGAGCAGAACAACGGCATGAAGCCTGCCGTGCCCCCTAAGCGCAGCCTGCTGAGCGACCGCCGTGTCCGGCTGCTGCTGTCGCTGCTGGGCGCGGTCATCGCGTGGATGGCTGTCACCATCGTGGTGCAGCCCGGCACGACGACCACCATCTATAATGTCCCGGTGGACTTTACCTACGATTCGTCCGCCTACACCTCCCGCGGCCTGAGCATCGTCGATGCGGAGGAAAAAACGGTCAATTTAAAACTTTCCGGCGACGGCTACACCATTGGCAGCCTGTCGGCCAACGACTTCGTCGTCTATCCCGACTGGTCCAGCGTCCGCGACAGTGGTGAAAAGACCCTCCGCCTTCAGGTCCGCAGCCAGAGCACCCTGCTTACCGGCGTGGCCGTCTCCATCGACGGCAGCAACACGGTGGACGTGGTGTTCGATGTGGTGGAGGAGAAGACCCTGCCCATTCAGGTAACGACGAACTATCTGAAGATCGCCGACGGCTATATCCTCTACGGCACCGAGGTCTCCAAGGAGACCGTGACCCTCTCCGGCCCCAGCACCGAGCTGAGCAAGGTGGAGACCTGCACCGCCGAAGTGGCCCACAACGGCGAGCTGACCAGCCCTGTCACGCTGGACACCGACCTGCGGTTCTACACCCGCAGCGGCAGCGAGGTGAAATTTGAGTATACTACCCTCGAGGCGGACAGCGTCGAGGTCACGCTGCAGGTGTACAAGCTGGCGACATTGCCGGTGAAGGTGAGCTTCATCAACGCCCCCCGGGACTTCGACCCCTCGGTGCTGGTCTACTCCCTGAGCAAGAAGACCCTCAACGTGGCCGGGCCGGAGTCGCAGATCGATAAGCTGTCCACTCTGTCGGTGGGCACCATCGACCTTTCCACCTTTGCGCTGGATAAGGTGTATGAGATGCCCATCGAGCTGCCCAGCGGCATCCGCCTGCTGGACAATATCTCCACCATCACGGTCAGCTTCGATAGCTCCCGTCTGGAGACCAAGACCATGAATCTGCCCGCCAGCTGTGTGCAGGTCGTCAACCTGCCCTCTACCTACACCCTGACCGTGGGGACCGAGCGGCTGATGAACGTCACCCTCTGCGGCCCGGCCGGTTCGCTGGAGGCCCTGACCCCGGAGCAGGTGGTCATCGAGATCGACGCCGACGACTTCTACGTTGCCATCGGCCAGCAGAACATCGCCTGCCGCCTCTATGTGCCCTCCAACGATAAGATCTTTGCGCTGGGCAGCTATGTGGTGCAGTGCAAGATAGAAAGTAACTGAGTATATGATCCTGATTCGTGATATTCGCCTGCCCCTCTCCGCCGGGGAGCAGCAGGCCTATGAAAAAGCCCTCCACCTCGCCCGGATCCCCCGCAGCAGGGTGAGCCATCTGGGCATCGCCAAACTCTCGGTGGACGCCCGCCACGGCCAGCCCAAGCTGGTCTACACCGTGGCGGCGTCCCTGAAGGAGGAAGGGGAGGAGCCTGCCTATGCAGGCGCTTCGCCCAGCGTCACCGTCCGGGGCAGAACCGACTTTTCGGTGGAGAACGGCACCCAGCCGCTGGCCCACCGGCCCGTGGTCTGCGGCCTCGGCCCGGCCGGACTTTTTGCAGCGCTGCTGCTGGCCCGTCAGGGCTACCGGCCCATCGTGCTGGAGCGCGGCCCGGCGCTGGAAGAGCGCGTCAAGGCTGTGGAGCATTTCTCTGCCACCGGTGAGCTGGACGAGAACGCCAACATCCAGTTCGGCGAGGGCGGCGCAGGCACCTTTTCGGACGGCAAGCTCACCACCCGCATCGGCGACGAGCTGTGCGGCTTCGTGACCGAGGTGTTCCTCGAGCACGGCGCCCCCAAGGAGATCGCATGGCAGCAGAAGCCCCATGTAGGCACCGACCTGCTCCGGGGCGTCATCACCTCCATCCGCAGGGAGATCGAGGCGCTGGGGGGCGAGGTCCACTTCAACACGGCCCTCACCGGCTTCGAGCGCCGGGACGGCCGCCTCGTCGGCATCCGGACCACGGGCGGTGCCTTCCCCTGTGAGGCACTGGTCTTTGCGGTGGGCCACTCGGCCCGCGATACCTTCGGGATGCTGATGGACAGCGGCCTCGTGCTGGAATGCAAGCCCTTCAGCGTCGGCTTCCGGGCCGAGCATCTCCAATCGGAGATCGAAAAGAGCCTTTACCACGAGGCAGCAGGCCACCCGGCCCTGCCGCGGGGCGAATATCAGCTTTCGCAGCACGTTGAAAAACGGTGCGTCTATACTTTCTGTATGTGTCCCGGCGGTCAGGTGGTGGCTTCGGCCAGCGAAACAGGCCGCGTCGTGACCAACGGCATGAGCTACCACGCCCGCAGCGGCAAAAACGCCAATGCGGCGGTGGTAGTCAGCGTGGGCGGCGAGGACTTCGGCGGCGACCCCCGCAGGGCCATCGCCTTCCAGCGAGAGCTGGAAGCGAAGGCCTACGCGGCAGGCCGCAGCGCGGGCGAGTATGCCGCCCCGGCGGAGAACATCCAGAGCTTTTTGGAGGGCAGGGGGCAGCTGAGCATCGGCCGCGTCCAGCCCACCTATGACCGCGGCGTCCGGGCCGCCGACCTTGGTGCACTGCTGCCGACGGAGCTGGCTGACACGCTGCGGGCGGGACTGCGCGCCTACGAGCGGAAGATCGCAGGCTATACCGCCCCTGAGGCCATCCTGACAGGGCTTGAGACCCGCACCAGCAGCCCGGTGCGGCTGAAGCGGGAAGAAGACTTTGAATGTGCCCAGCTGGCGGGGCTTTACCCCTGCGGCGAGGGCGCAGGATATGCGGGCGGCATCATGAGCGCCGCCGTCGATGGCCTGCGGGTGGCCCGCGCCATCATCAGCCGGTACAGTCCGGCAGAAGGGTGAGAAGTTGAATGACTGATCGTGAAAACGATTTCCAGAATCGTCCCGGCCAGAGCAGGGCACAGGACAGCGAGGGCCGTCAGGTGCAGCAGGAGCTGGAACGCCAGCTTCGGGAGCTGGGCGATACCATGTCCGACGCCTTCCGCCACGGCTTTGAGGGCCGGGGGAAGGAACTCGGCGACCGTGCATGGGACGTGGGCCGCGCCGCTGCGAATGCCGCAAGCTACGGCATCTCGGAGGCAGGCCGGGCGTTTCAGGCTGGGAAGCAGCAGTATCAGAAGCGGGCTGAGGAGGCCCGGAACGCAGCCCCGAGCGGGGAGAACGCCGGCGGGATGCCGGGCTGGGCGCGGAGCTTTTTCGCAAAGAAGCCGGTGCCGACTCCCATCGATAATCTCCGCACCAGCGCAAAAAAGCGCCACAACGCAGGCGTCGCCATGCTGGCGACCGGCATCACTTTCGCCGTCCTCTTCGGCATTACGGCCATCGCCTGCTTCGGCACGGCGGGGATGTTCACCTCCGGCAGCGCGGCGGGGGCGGCTGATATGACGGTCCTCGGTGCCATCGGCGAGTTTGCCATGAGCGCCACCCGGGCCACCGGATGGTGCTCGGCGGCGGTGACGGCCGTGTTCGGCTGGCTCACGGCGGCGGGCGCTTCCCGGATGAAGGCCGCGAAGACGCTGGAGCTGTATGCCGACACTGCCGAGGGCTTCGACTGGCACAAGGGCCTCTCCCTCTCGATGCTGGCCGAGCTGACCCATAAGAAGAAGGCCAAGGCCCTCCGGCTGCTGCGGAAGTTCATCCATAAAGGCTGGCTCAGCGCTTGGATGGACGAGAAGAACGACAAGCTCTACCTGACGGCGGAGGACTACCGCACTGCGCAGGAAAATCAGCCGGAGCCTGAACCGGAAAAAGCGCCGGAACAGGCCGAGGATGTCCCCCTGAACCTCGAGACGACCCGCCGCTTTGCGCAGGTGCTCGAGAAGGAGACCTCTCTCATGGAGGATGAGCGGGCGGTGGAGGAGCTGCAGCATATGCAGAAGACCACCGAGTCCATCAGCGCGTGGCTGGAAGCCCACCCCGAGAGCCTGCCCAAGGCCCGCCGCTTTGCGGAATACTATATCCCCACTACCCTCAAGCTCCTGCACACCTACAACGACGTGCAGGGCCAGCAGGGCGAGAACGCCGAGGCCATCCGCAGGGACATCGCGGGCATCCTGCACACCCTGAATCAGGCCTACGACAACCTTTACGATAAGCTTTTGTCGGACATGGCGCTGGACGTTTCCAGCGAGATCGCTGCGCTGCAGGGGATGCTGGCCAACGATGGTCTGGCCGGGGAGGAAATGCGATGACCTACCGGACTTGGAACACCAAAGAAGTTGACCGTGCGGCCCTAAAGGAGCTGACCGCCGCCATCGCCCAGCAGAACACCGAAGAGCTGGAAAACCAGAGCATGGACGATGGGCCGTGGAGCAAGGAAAAATACCGCTCGGTCTTTGCGGCCCAGCAGAAGGAGGCCGGTCTGCTGGCCGGCATCCTCGCTGCCCGGGGCATCACCGACCCCGCCGAGGCGCTGACACTGCTGGCGGGCGAGGAGGAGCTGAGCGACCCCATGCTCCTGACCGACATGGACAAGGCCTGCGCGCGCATCCTGCGGGCCATCGACGAGGGCGAGACCATCGTGGTCTTCGGCGACTATGATGTGGACGGCGTGACCGCCACCGCCCTGCTCTATCAGCACCTCAAAGGGATGGGGGCCAGCGCCAAGTGTATGCTGCCCAGCCGGGAGGGCGACGGCTACGGCCTGTCGAAGAACGCCATCCAGTCCATCTATGATAAGGGATGCCGCCTCATCGTCACGGTGGACAACGGCATCTCGGCGGTGGAGGAAGCCGCCTTTGCGGCCAGTCTCGGCATCGACCTCATCATCACCGACCACCATCTGCCCCATGAGAGCCTGCCGCAGGCGGTGGCCATCGTAGACCCCCGCCGGGCAGACGACCACAGCCCCTTCAAGGGCCTGTGCGGCGCGGGCGTGGCCTTCAAGCTCTGCGCTGCGCTGGACGGATGCCCGCCGGAAGAGATGCTGGAATACTGCGGCGACCTCGCCGCTGTGGGCACGGTGGCCGACGTTATGCCCCTGACCGGCGAGAACCGCACCATCGTCAAAGCCGGTCTGCGCCAGCTCCAGAACACCGACCGGCCCGGCTTCTGCGCCCTGCTGGAAGAGGTGGGGCTTGCAGGCAGGCCGGTGACGGCAGAGAATGTCAGCTATGCCATCGCTCCCCGCATCAACGCGGCGGGCCGGATGGACAGCGCCGTCACAGCCCTGCAGCTGGTGCTCTGCGAGGACGAAGACCGGGCCGAGGAGCTGGCCCATAAGCTGACCGACATCAACAGCCAGCGGCAGGAGACCGAGATGGAGATCGTCCGGGCCGCGCAGGAGCTGCTGGATGCCGAGCCGGAGCGCCTCGAGGACCGGGTCATCCTGCTCTGGGGCAGGGACTGGCACCCCGGCGTCATCGGCATCGTGGCCTCCCGCCTCGTGGAAAAGACGGGACGCCCGGTCATCGTGGTGTCGGTGGATGAGCACGGCGAGGGCAAGGGCAGCGGCCGCAGCGTGCAGGGCTTCAACCTGCACGAGTGCATCGCCTCCTGCGCCGACATCCTGCTCCGCTTCGGCGGCCACGCCATGGCGGCGGGCCTCTCGGTGCGGGAGGAAGACCTGCCCACCCTCCGTCGGCGGCTCAACGACTGGGCGGCACGGGAGTGCCCCGTGCTGCGCACACCGCCGCTGGAATGTGACCTGTCCGTCCACCTCGACCGCCTTACGGTGGAGAGCGTCCGCCGCCTCGACCAGCTGGCCCCCTACGGTGCCGACAACCCCAGCCCGGTCTTCGTGCTGGAAAAGGCTGTCGTGGAAGGGGTGTATGCGGTCTCGGAGGGCAAGCACTCCCGCCTGCGGCTGCGGCAGGGGAACGCCAGCCTCTATGCGGTCTGGTTCGGGATGCATCCCGAGCAGGTGCCCTATGCCGCCGGCGACGTCGTGGATGCGGCAGTGAGCCTGTCGGTCTACGATTCGGCCCGGGGGCCGCAGCTGTCGGGCCGCATTCTGGAGCTGCACCCGGCGGGCCTCGGCAACATTGCGGCGGAGCAGGCGGCTCTGGTGCAGGCGCTGCGCCGGGGCGCGCCCCTGACGCCAGAGCAGAAGGAGGCTGTCGCCCCGGAGCGCAGCCATATCATCACCGTTTACCGGGAGCTGCAGGCGCGGCGCTGGCACGCCGAAGATCTGCAGCCCCTGTTCGCAAAGCTTGGCGAGGAGAACACCGGCAAGACGCTGGTGGCGGTCGCTGCGCTGGAACAGGTTGGCCTCATCACAGCGGCCGACCGGGGCGGGGCCAAGTTCTGGGAGCTTGTGCCAGCCACCGGCAAGAAGAACCTCGCCGATGCGCCCATCCTGAAATGTCTGGAGGATCGATAAAGATGCCTGAGGGAAAGAAAATCACCGCCCCTGTGCCCGCAGCGTCGGCTGCGGCGGGAGAGGACAGCTATTCTGCAAAGACCCATCTCCACCAGCCTATGCCGGTGACGGAGATGGCGACCGTGGCCGCCACGGCCCTGCCGGCCAACGCCCCGGAGGGGACGCTGCCCTCGGAGGTGCGGCCCGAGATCGTGACGTGGGACAAGCTGGTGGAGGCCATCAAGGCCAGCGGCAAGGCCTACAATATGGCCATGATCGAAAAAGCCTACAATATGGCCAACGACGCCCACAAGGGCGTCTGCCGCCGCAGCGGTGAGCCGTATATCTGCCACCCGCTGGCCGTGGCCCGCCTCGTGCTGGACCTCGGCATGGACACCGAGAGCATCGCCGCCGCCCTGCTGCACGACGTGGTGGAGGATACCCCCACCACGCTGGCCGACCTGACCGCCGCCTTCGGCGAGGAGGTGGCCCTGCTGGTGGACGGCGTCACCAAGCTGACGAAGATCCAGTTCTCGAACATCGAGGAGCTGCAGGCCGAGAACCTGCGCAAGATGCTGCTGGCCATGAGCCGGGACGTCCGCGTCATGATCATCAAGCTCTGCGACCGTCTCCACAATATGCGCACCGGCGATGCATGGCCGGAGCAGAAGCGCCGCGACAAGGCCCGGGAGACTATGGAGGTCTATGCCCCCATTGCCAACCGGCTGGGCATCCTGAACGTCAAGGAGGAGCTGGAAGACCGCAGCCTCCACTACCTCGATCCCGTGGGCTACGGGGAGATCAACAAGATGCTCAGCGAGCGCGCCGGGGACGAGTTCCTCGCCAGCGTGTCGGGCGTCATCAAGAACCGCCTCGAGGAGAGCGGCATCGAGGGCGCCACCATCAAGCGGAGAGTCAAGAGCATCTACGGCATCTACCGCAAGACCATCATGCAGAACAAGTCCTTCGACGAAATTTATGACATCTATGCGGTGCGCATCATTCTGGATACGTTGGCCGAGTGCTACAGCACGCTGGGCCTCATCCATGATATGTACCACCCGCTGCCCAACCGCTTCAAGGACTATATCTCCACCCCTAAGCCCAACGGCTACCAGAGCCTCCACACCACGGTCATCGGCCACGAGGGCATCCCCTTCGAGGTGCAGATCCGCACCCGGAAGATGGATGAGCAGGCCGAGTACGGCGTTGCCGCCCACTGGAAGTACAAGGAGGGCCTCGACGGCCACGATAAGCTGGACGAGCGTCTGGCATGGGTGAGCCAGCTTCTGGAAAATCAGCGCGTCAGCGAGGATTCCGGCAACCTGCTCCACGACCTGAAGAGCGACCTGCTGCCGGAGGAGGTCTTTGCCTTCACCCCGAAGGGCGACGTCATTAACCTGCCTGCCGGTGCCAACTGCATCGACTTCGCCTATGCCATCCACTCCGCCGTCGGCAACCGGATGGTGGGCTGCAAGGTCAACAACCGGATGGTGCCCATTGACCACGTTGTTTCCACCGGCGAGATCATTGAAGTCATCCTCGGCCCGGCGGACAAGGGCCCCAGCCGCGACTGGCTGAAGATCGTGCGCACCAGCGAGGCCAAGAGCAAGATCCGCAACTGGTTCAAGAAGATGCGCCGGGAGGAAAACATCCAGCAGGGCCGCGACGCGCTGGCCAAGGAGCTGCGCCGGGAGATGATCTTCATCCCTGACGACCAGCTGGACGAGTTCGTGGGCAGCTGCAGCCGCCGCCTGCGCCAGAACAGCGCAGAGGAGATCTATGCCGCCATCGGCTACGGCGGCATGACCATCGCCAACTGCCTGCCCAAGCTGAAAGAGGAGTGGCAGAAGCTCAAGGCCGCCGAAGCCGCCGAGAACAAGACGATGGAAGACCTGCCGAAGGTTGACCTGAGCCGCGTCCACGCCACCGACGGCGTGGTGGTGGAGGGCTTCGACAACACCCCCATCAAGTTCGCCAAATGCTGCTCGCCCCTGCCCGGTGATCCCATCGTGGGCTTCATCACCCGGGGCTTCGGCGTCTCCATCCACAAGCAGAGCTGTGCCAACGCGATGGCCAGCATGAAGGACCCCTCCAACGCCCCCCGCTGGGTCAAGGCCTACTGGGCCGACAGCGTCCGGGACAGCTACAAGGCGGGCCTCGAGATTATCGCGCTCAACCGCAACGAGCTGCTGTCCGATGTGCTGGCCGCACTGGCAGACATCCGCGTCCCCATCTACGCCATGAACGCCCGTCAGGTGGAAAACAACTGCGCCATCATCAGCCTGACCATCGGCATCAACAACACCGAGCACCTCAACCGCGTGGTGGCCCGCCTGTCCAAGGTGCGGGATGTGCTCAAGGTAACAAGGAGCTAATATGCGTGCAGTCATTCAGGCCGTATCCTCGGCCAGCGTCCGGGTCAACGGCGGCGAGCCGCGCCCCATCGGCCCCGGCCTCGTCATCCTGCTGGGCGTCAAGGACACCGACACCCTCGACATCGTACCCAAGCTGGCCGAAAAATGTGCGGGCCTGCGCATCTTCAAGGACGAAAACGACAAGCTGAACCTCAGTGCGAAGGACCTCGGCTACTCGGCGCTGGTGGTGAGCCAGTTCACCCTTTACGGCGACACCAAAAAGGGGTTCCGCCCCAGCTTCATCAAGGCGGCAAAGCCGCCTCTCGCCGTGGACGCCTACGAGCTGTTCCTCGCCGAGATGAACAGGCAGGGCCTCAAGAGCGTCCAGCACGGCGAGTTCGGCGCAGACATGCAGGTGTCGCTGGTCAACGAGGGTCCCTGCACCATCGTCATCGACACCGACGAGTGGCACAAAGGAGAGAAGTAAACCATGAAGGCATTTCATCTGGTCGGCCCTGCGCCGTTTTACACCAACAGCTTCCTGCTCATCTCGGACGCGGGCCATGCAGTCGTCATCGACCCCGCCGCAGAGGTGCAGGAGTACGACAAGATCCTGAAAGAGCAGGGCGGAAAGCTGGCCCTCATCCTCTGCACCCATGGCCACTATGACCATGTGGGCAGCGCGGGGGTCCTCAGCCGCGAGTGGGGTGCAAAGCACTACTGCGAGTCTGCCGACTGTCAGGGTACCCAGCTGCTGCCCCTCAAGGAGTCGGACAGCGGCTACGCGGAGGGCGGAGTCCTCACGCTGGACGAGCTGCGCTTCACCGTCTGGCATACCCCCGGCCACACCGAGGGCAGCGTGGTGCTGCTCTGCGAGAACTATTTCTTTGTGGGCGACACCGTGTTTCAGGGCAGCATCGGCCGCACAGACCTCGAGGGCGGCGACAGCCGGAAGATGGACGAGAGCCTGCGCAAGTTCGCAGCCCTGCCCGTCCCGCCCGAGGCGCAGATCCTGCCCGGCCACGGCGATTTCTCCACCTTCGGGCAGGAGGTCGCCACCAACTTCTATATCCGAAATGCACTGAGAAACGCATAAAAAGGCGGGAACACACATGAATATCTATATCACGGGCCTCAGCTCGGGCTATGAGGTGGAGCACCTCGTCCGCCTGTTCTATCCGATGGCCCCGCTCACCCTCACCCCGCCCGAGGAGGGCACAGACTGCGTCTGGGCTGAGAAGCGGCCCGACAGCCTCTGGGCCATGGTGCGGCAGGGCGGAAAGAGCCAGACCGCCGAAGCACCGCTGCCCGCCCCGGCAGAGGAGGGCGGCGAGACGCCGGAGTTCGCGCTGGCCAGCCTGACCTATGATCTGCTGCGCCGCTGGACGGGCATCCGCCCCCCTTGGGGCAAGATGACCGGCGTGCGGCCGGTGCGCCTCGTCCACGACAAGCGGGCCGCAGGCTGGACGGAGGAGCAGATCGACGACTTTTTCCTCAAGCGGTTCGACTGCTCGCCCGAAAAGTACGGGATGGCCAAGGCCATTGCCGACCTACAGGAACCGATTTTAAAAGCGGGCAGCGCCCCCAAGACCTACAGCCTCTACATCGGCATCCCGTTCTGCCCCTCCCGGTGCAGCTACTGCAGCTTCGTCAGCTGCAACCTCGACCGGGACCGCAAGCTGGTGCAGCCCTATGTGGACTGCCTCTGCCGTGAGGTCGAGGCCATCCGGGAGGAGGCAGACAAGGCCGGGCTGAAGCTGTGCAGCATCTACATCGGCGGCGGCACCCCCACCAGCCTCTCGGCGGCGCAGCTGCGCCAGCTCATGGGAACAGTGCGGGACTGCTTCGACCTTTCCGCTCTCGTGGAGTATACGGTGGAGGCCGGACGCCCCGACTGCACTGACGCCGAAAAGCTGGCGGTCATCAAGGAGTACGGCGCGACCCGCATCTCCATCAACCCACAGACCTTCTCCAACGAGGTGCTGGCGAACATCGGCCGGAAGCATTCGGCGCAGGACATCCTCGACTGCTGCGCCGAGGCCCGGGCCGCAGGCCATGACGATATCAATATGGATCTCATCGCGGGTCTGCCCGGCGACACGGTGGAGGGCTTCGAAAAAAGCCTGCGTCAGGCCATCGCCCTTGACCCCGAGAACATCACCGTCCACACCCTGACCCTCAAGCGGGCCTCCCGCATCGTCATCGAGGACCAGAAGGAGAACGACTACGCGGACGTTGCCGCCATGCTGGAAAAGTGTCATCTGCTGGCCGAGGCAGGCTACCGTCCCTACTACCTCTATCGTCAGAAAAACACCCTTCAGAATCTGGAAAATGTGGGCTGGTGCAAGCCAGGCCACGAGGGGTATTATAATATCTATATCATGGAAGAGGTCCAGACCATCCTCTCGGCCGGCGCAGGCGGCAGCACCAAGCTGGTGGCCGACGGCGGCAGGCGGATGCAGCGCATCTTTAATTTCAAGTATCCGACGGAATACATCCAGCGCTTCGATGAGGTGCTGGAGCGGAAAAAAGGAGTGGCTGATTTTTATGATCACGATTTGGGTACCGAAACGTCTGGTTGAGATCGACCTGTATAATGTTGCAGCCCAAAATCCGGCGGCGCTGGCGCAGATGAGCGAGCAGAGCTACCGCCAGCGGGTGGAGTATGCCGCCCGGAAGATCAGGGATTCCCGCGCCAAGATCGTCATGCTCACCGGCCCGTCGGCCAGCGGCAAGACCACCTCGGCGCACAAGGTAGCCGGGGCGCTGGAAGCCTCCGGCACGCCCGCCCACGTCATCAGTCTGGACAATTTCTTCAAGGGGGCGCAGTATTACCCCCGCCTGCCCGACGGCACGCTGGACTATGAGAACCCCGACACGCTGGATATGCCCCTCATCCGCCAGTGCCTCAGCGAGCTGAGCACCACCGGCAAGACCGTGCTGCCCATCTACGACTTTGCCACAGAGTCCCGCTCCTCCGAGACGGAGACGCTGGACCTCGAGGGCGGCGTCTGCATCGTGGAGGGCATCCACGCCCTGAACCCGGAGCTGACGGGCCTCGTGAAGGGTGACGACGTCTACCGCATCTATGCCGGTCTGCGGGAGGAATACTGCATCGACGGCCGCCGGGTCATCAACACACAGGACATCCGTCTGTGCCGCCGCACCCTGCGGGACGCTGCCGCCCGGGGCCGCAGCCCCGCCAAGACCCTCGCCATGTGGGACCGGGTCCTCGACGGCGAGACGCGGTATATCAAGGGTTTCAAGACCACGGCAGATTTCCTGCTGGACACCTCCTTCACCTATGAGCTGGGCCTGATCGCCAAGCTGCTGCGGAAGGTCTGCCAGCGCTTCACGCTGGAAGGTCACAACGCCGAGCTTTGGGACGAGACGGCCCGCCGCTTCGAGCACGTCGCCCCGGTGGAGCTGGATCTGCTGCCCGCCGACAGTATGCTGCGGGAGTTCTACGCAGGCGAGCTTTAAAGGACGCCAGAACGCCAAAACTGGGCAAATTGCGAAAAAACTGTTTCCAAATCCGCACCATTCTGTAAAACTTGGGTGGGATTCGTTGCATTCCCCCGGGGAGTGCGCTATAATGAAAATAATCTCCGGCGGCACAGGGACAGCCTGAGCAGAAAACGCAGAGGAGTGCTGCCCACCCGGGCACAGACAAGTGAGGTGTCTTTTATGGACTTCAATAAGATCAAGGAAATGGGCCTCGAGTATGCCGAGAAAGGCAAAAATGCCGCGCTGGATCTGGCCGAAAAGGGCCGGACGCAGGCCAAGATCGTGAACGCACAGGGCAAGCTGTACAGGGCGCAGCGCCAGCTGGGCGCTCTGGTGTACAGTCTGGCCAAGGGCAACGAGGAGAACCAGCCCCTTGTGGACAAATACATCGAGATGATCGCCAACATCGAGCAGGAGCTTGCCGACCTGAAGGCCTCTCTCGAGCCGGATACCATCATCGAGACCACCTTCGAGGAGAAGGACGAGGCCGACGACGACGTGACGGAGGATGCCCCCGCAGCGCCTGCCGAGGAAAAGCCTGAGGCCGACGAGGCCAAGACCTGCCCCCAGTGCGGCGCACCCGTCTCGGACGATGCGCTGTTCTGCAACAAGTGCGGCGCACAGCTGTAACAGACCTGCGCAGGGCGGTGTCCCCCGGGGGGATGCCGCCTTTTGTTGTGAATGAAATGAAAATTTTGCCGCAAAAAGCCGGAAAATAGGCTTCGGCCCTTGCATTCCGGTGGATTCTGCGGTACAATTTGAATCTGTTCGCAGATGCTTTCGGCACGCAGAAAGGAGACGGCCATGCAGGACTGGACGCCGCGTGAACACTATACGGCGGAGGACCTCGTGGAGATCATCCGCATCCTGCGGGACAGGGACACCGGCTGTCCGTGGGACAAGGTGCAGACCCATGCCTCCATCCGGAAAAACTTTCTGGAGGAGACCTGCGAGGCGCTGGAAGCCATCGATGCCGACGACCCGGCCATGATGCAGGAAGAGCTGGGCGACGTCCTGATGCAGGTGGTGTTCCACACCGTCATCGAGGAGGAGCGGGGCCGCTTCGATATGGAGAAGGTCTGCCGCGAGGTGTGCGAGAAGCTCGTCTTCCGCCACCCGAACATCTTCGCTTCCTCGGCGGCGGAAAATGCTGGTATAAACGGCTGGGATGCGCTCAAGAATAAGGAAAAGGGCCGCACCACGCTGGCCGACGAGCTGGACACCGTGCCGCTGACCCTGCCCGCCCTGATGCGCGCCCAGAAGCTCCAGAAGCGGGCCGCGCGGTTCGGCTGCGGGCCGGAGGATGCCGCCGGGGCAGCCAGAGCGCTGGACAGCGCCAAAGCCGGGTGGGACGAGGCACAGACGCAGGAGAGTGCCGGTGAGCTGCTGTTTGCCGCTGCAGACGCCATGCGGCTGGCCGGTGTGGACGCCGAGGAGGCCCTGACCTTCGCGGCCAAGCGGTTCACCCAGAGGCTGGAAGCAGACGAAACGGAAACGGGTACCAGACGGATACACCGTCTGCTCGAATAGAAAATGTTGAGAATATTGTGGAGGCTTTTATTATGACCAAGACCGATCTGATCGCACAGGTTGCGGCAAACACTGAGATGAGCAAGAAGAGCGCCGAGATGGCTGTCAACGCCGCATTCGAGGCACTGGGCAAGGCGATGGCCGAGGGCGAGAAGATCTCCATCTCCGGCTTCGGCACCTTCGAGGTGCGTGAGCGCGCAGAGCGTCAGGGCATCAACCCCCGCACCCGCGAGCCGATCACCATCGCTGCTTCCAAGAGCATCGTGTTCAAGCCGGGCAAGTCTCTGAAGGACACCCTGTAAGAGAGGCCCCACCGCCGCCGGAACCTTTAGGCCCGGCGGTTTTTTTGTAGGAGAGGTTGATAAGGAGTTTAGAATGCGCTTAGACAAATATCTGAAGGTTTCGCGGCTCATCAAGCGCCGCACTGTGGCAAATGAGGTGGCCGATGCGGGCCGCATCCTCATCAATGGCAAGACAGCCAAGGCCAGTCAGGCCGTCAAGGCCGGGGACATCATCGAGGTGACGTTCGGCAACCGGCCCATCAAGGTCAAAGTCCTCTCCGATGTGGAGCCGCGCACCAAGGACGTGGCCCGGGAAATGTACGAGATCATCGAGCAGGACAGCGTCCTTGCTGTCGCCCACGACCCGGCACAGGCCGAGTAAAACGGCATAAGCAGGCTCCTCCCCGCATAGGATGACAGAAAAGGGGAGGGGTGTGCCATGAAACAGCAGGACGCAAAGCCGGAGCAGGCCCTGCCGCATGACCTCATCTTGGAGGGGCGGAACAGGCTGACCGCCACCGGCGTGCGGCGGGTCCTCCGCTGCGATGCAGAGGGCGCGGCCCTCCTGACCTCGAAGGGCACGCTGGAGCTGACCGGGGCAGAGCTGAGCATCACCAGCCTCGACCTCGACAAGGGCGAGGTAAAGCTTGCAGGCCGGGTGGACACGCTGGAATATACCGCAGAGCACACGCCGGGCGGTTTTCTGCGCCGCCTCGTCCGATGATGGGTCCAGCCCTCCCGCCCGGTGCGGTGGGGCAGGAGATGCTGGCCTGCGGGCTGCTGGGCGGTGTGCTCGGCGCGGCCCGGGCCGTCCTGCCCACCCGGGGGCGGGCGGCCTTTTTGCCCGACCTGCTCTTTGTGGGCTGCGTGCTGATGACCCTGCAGGGCTATGCCGTCTCCCAGAGTCAGGCCGGGCAGCTGCGGGGCTATATGGCGCTGGCGGCGTTCTGCACCGCCGGTGCGGTGCAGGCGGTGCTCCGGCCTCTGCTTGCGGAGGCAGAGGCCTTGGCGGGCCGGGTGCTGCTGGGGCCTGTAAAGTTTGCGGCCCGGTGCATCGCCCCGTGGAAAGCCGCCCGTTCCGCCGCCAAAGTACGGCGGAACGAAAAAAGACTTGCAAAAAAACCGAAAAAGAGCTTGCCAACACCGCCGCGTATGTTGTATAATTCAAACGTATCAAAGTAAGAGTACAGGCGCATTGGGCCTGCTGTTGAAAACGGGGGCACTGTGTTATGGCAAATCCGAGCCGGAGAAAGCGGAAAAGAAAGGCATCCGTCGTGGGTGCTGTGCTGAAGCTGCTGTTCGCTCTGTTTTTGTTGAGTATGCTGGCGGCATACATCGCAAATCAGGTGGCGCTCAGCTCCAAGAAAGCGGAGCTGGACACCCTGCAGGAGCAGATCGAGCAGCAGAAGACCCAGAACGAGGAGATGCAGCGCATCCTCAGCGGCGATTCGGATGACGTGACCGAGTGGGTCGCCCGGGACTCTTATAATTATGCGGCGGCCAATGAGCGCATCTTCGTGGATGTGACGGGCAACTGATGCCGCGCCCCCGGCGGCTTGCGGCCGGAGGAAAACATATTAGTCAACAAGGAGTATTGAGTTTTGGCGATTGAGGTAGGGAATATTTTTGAAGGCCGTGTCACCGGCGTAAAGCCGTTTGGCGCATTCGTTGCGCTGCCGGAGGGCCGCGTGGGCATGGTCCACATTTCTGAGGTGTCCAACGAGTATGTCCAGGACATTGCAACGGTGCTGCACGACGGCGACACCGTGAAGGTGCAGGTCATCAATGTGGCACCGGATGGCAAGATCGCACTGTCCATCAAGCGGCTGCTGCCTCCGGCACCCCGCGCCCCGCGGGAGGGCCGAGGCCCCCGCCCCAACAGTAACTGTCTCTTATACACATCTCCGAGCCCACGAGACCGGAGCCTATCTCGT